>Ga0247843_1002544_pt1 | contig 32726 bp, 27 predicted proteins | sample LaCruzMarch2017__FD_192420 | JGI IMG/M metagenome (GOLD analysis project Ga0247843, IMG submission 192420) | Freshwater microbial communities from meromictic Lake La Cruz, Castile-La Mancha, Spain - LaCruzMarch2017_8m | ecosystem: Environmental > Aquatic > Freshwater > Lake | place: Spain... | reverse complement strand
TCGGCTCAACAGCTGGACGTCATTTCTCAGCACAGCAAATCCAGCAAATAACGGCATTTTGGTGATGGTCTACGCTCTGTTCCTAACACTGCTTTTGGTCGACCGGGCGAAGAGAGATACGGACAAATGTCGTTTAAAGTATGGCAAGTATTACGATGAATGCTGCATTTCATAAGATTATACAAAAGTTTAAACCAAGAAAAGTGGAGCTCGCGAATGAGTTTCGAGTTAGTGAACGCAACCCCCCCAGCGACATGATGAGATATCGTGCAAATAATAGACATAGATGGAAATAATTGGTCCTCGCGTTTCGGACTATTGCTCTGTACGAAAAATGAGGATTATGCTTAATGAGCCACTAGTTGTCGTCATTTTCAGGGGAAAAAAATTATTTAAATATGTGCGCTTAACAGTAAAAATCCAACAATGCAAACAGGAATGTTTTCAATGATCATCTATTCTTTGGTCAGTGTGTCTTCTCGCGGTTGTATCAGTTATCTGATCCTTGCTGACAAAGGTTGCATTCTTTTGAAGAAGTCATGTCGACTTCTTCTGCCTTTGCCTTGAAACCAGTTGATATTCATCTACGTAACTTTAGTGTCATTCAGGAGTATGGCAATGGCTATATCTGTGATCCTTATGATTACTATGGATCTAGGTTTTCCTCAAAGGTTTTTCAGACCTGGGATGAGATTATCGAGCTGAAGAGAGTAAGGGAAACGCTCGATATCCCATTTGAATATAGACGATGTCGACCCGAAGTTTACATGCCTGAGACCTTTGCTAGATCATTGGGGGACGTTGAGTTAATCGTTATGCCCCATTACCCAGTACACAGCGATCAAACAAGACCAATGGCCATTGACAAAGATGGCAACTTCTGTGAGCCATCATTGAAAGCTATTGCGGATGCTTTTGTTACAGCCATGGCGGAGGGTGGAAAAGTACACCGAACTACGGCAAGATCTATGTTCTACTCCTCTGTCCTTGTTGTTAATGTGTTACCGATCTGCGGAAACTCATCCTTTGGTGCCAAGAAGAAAGGGGAGCATTCTAACATTTACAAAACGGCTTTTGCAGCTACAAGAGATCCAGTCAAGGCACTTGTGCGCCGTATACTGAAAGAGTGCCCCAATGCGAAAGGAATCTACGGCGTTGGTGCGGGTCATGATCACTGTCCGTGTCTTTTGCTGAAATATACCAATATTTGAAGGAGACAGTTCTAACAGTAACTAAGCAATATTGGATCATGTACAAAAGTAGAACTCCTTCTTCGTGTCCTTCATTACCAATCACTAAGATCCGCCATTGCAGGAAGCCAATCCTCTCATCCTTTGTCGTCTTTTGACGTTCCAACAGATAAATTTAACCGTACACGTATTCGTCTCTCTTCTTCCTTTTCCATACATGCCATCCCTATCCCTACTGCTAACTCTTCATCGGACAATTCGGCTTGATGCAAGAATTGACCCAACCATATAGGATTATTTGGCGTGAATGGAATTAATTCTGTATGCATCATAGACTTGTCTTCTACATCACAATTTTGTTGTAAAGTCGTGGATGTTGTTGTTTTATCATCACATTGCTTACCACCACCCATTAAACTTAGTCGAACATGCGAAAATGTCTGTCCGAACCCCATTGCCAATACATTCAAGGCATCATTCAATGGATTAAGATTCTTACATGGGATCATTTCCAACAATGATCGAAAGACGATCTGTACAGGACGATAGGGTGAGATATACTGTTGTTCATCCGACGTCCTTGATGTACCATCATTTTTGTTTGGAGAGCATTCTGCTTTGAAAGTAGTACCATCCTCAATGTAAGTACCATTAGCGAGATTTCCCACATTGGCCCAACAAATTTCTCCACCTACTGTGACGGCATGTTCCTCCAAGTATATCCATTTATGTACTGATATTTTCCTATCCTCCACACCATGACGGAAACGAATTAGGAATAATGTGCTACATATCTCTTTATCTACTAAACTGCCAATGTTTGGAGGAGACGAGTCAGATGAGTCATTAAAGAATGTTACATTTGCTGTATTGGAAGTTGTCGGTTCATCGACTGCATGTGGAGCATTTAACTGATAGTCAATAATTCGGCCAGTATGATAGGAATTATCAATTGGATTATACAGTCGAATTGCCATGCCTACTAGGTATGATGGATCAAGCTGAATTGCTGCACTCTTTTGTCGTTTATTTTGTTGTTTTTCATGATGGCCGTGTAGTTGTTGATCCGATAAAGTAGTAAGTACCTTGGCCATATTACTTAAATGTATCTCAGAGGGGTTCCAACAATAATTTGTTGATTCAAATTCAATATTATTACTTTCAGGTGGTAGCATACTACTACTATTATTATTCACTTGCATATTCTTCTTGTGTATATGATCCTTTCTATTATCTTTCATCAAATGCCATAGAAATGTCCCCCCCGTTCTTGCATCGACACTTTCATCTACTCTATCAAGTCTGCATTTTACAGCGCCATGATATTTTCCGAGTTTATTTTTCAAATACTCACCGTAGTATGCCTTCTTCATGGAAGCAAATCGTTCAAAGTATTCGAGTAGGTACCGTGATGTGCCCTCGACGTCACACTTTGGACAAATAAAGGATAGCATTGATGTTGGCCAATTCTTCTTACTACTGCTGTTACTGTGACTGCTAGTACTTCCTGGTAGTGATTGTTGATTGGTACTACTGTAAGGTTGTTTTCCATCTAATGTATTATCTGGATTCCACCATACATTATTTGTTGAACCTGATGAATGTGGTTCAATCATTGATTTCACGTCACCACCACGTGCATCATTATCGTCTGAAGAAGCAACAGCTGCCGTAGCAGCTGCAATTGCACATTGGTATATTTGACTCCCCTTTGGCACGCTAGTACACGTGAGGTGGTATTGTGGAGTGGAGCACTTTAATGCACACTTGACATGATGCACATTAGAAAAATAAGATGAAGATGAATCATCCACCACCATCACCTCCGTAGTAGTAGTACTAGTATTAGTTGCAGCAGCCAACAAAGAAGACTGTCTACTTGTTCGGAAAGGAGGAAGACGCACATCTCCATTACATTTGCCACATAGCCATTTTGTATTATTATCGGTAGTTGTTTTTTTGACTCCTTTCATATTGTTTTGTTACTTACTGGACGGTCGACTAATGCTGCGTGGTCCGTTCCTATGCCCCCTGCCTTCTTGCCTTTTGCTGCGCCCCCCGAGCCTTCCTTTAAGCGGGAAAGTTGTTTTTCCCGCCCTTGGCAAGAAGTGAGTTTGAGGTGACCTTCGGAGTTGAGGCATAAACCACATCCATCATTTTCACGCAATGCCGGAGCCGCCGCTCCATCACCACTTATCCACCATTGGTATCGGACCAGTCTTTGTATGCCCGCCTCCATATCCGTTACCTCAATTTCCAACATCAGATGATGATGATCCGCTAGAGAATGGAAATCACAATATTGTTTACTCGTCGAACGATCAATCGAATCAGACAACTTCTCGGGGTAGGAGCGATGAAATATTACCAGCGGCAGCAATAGCAACGTGGGAAATTGTAGGTGATATTAAAACTATACCCGAAGACTTCATCGTGCGTGAGATTGGTTATGCTCCTTCGTTACTACTAGCTCATCTAGATGATGATGAGAATGAATGTAATGGAGCAATGGCAATATCCAACACGACTCAGAAACAAAATGTACGAACACCACATGGTTGGAGTCGACAAATTGCTGGTCTAGACTATGCAACAAATGCTGAAGAACCAATACTTACCGAGAAGCAAAGTCACACATCTACTCTGAAAACAGTGACAATGGAAGAAAAGAAGTTGAAATACGTTCCTCCTATTAAGGAGGATGATAATGATAATATGCATTCTCCATTACTTCAATCGTCAATACCTGTAATATCATCCATGTCTGATAATATCAATGTAAATCCAATCGACGGATTACGACGCATATTAAGGAACTGCATTAGAAACACGAATGAATTGGTCATTGATGATGAAACTGTAGAAAATGATTCTGAAGTAATACTGCAACAACTGGCTAGTCTTCAAACGCTTGCACTTGAGAAAATTTCAAGCGATGATGCGAAGGAAAGAGATGATGATGCAAAAATTTCAGTCTGGATACTCTTTCAAACTTCAACAACTCCATACAGCAACAATAACAACAATATTAAAGGTGGCAACGAGGATTGGACTTATCTTCATCGATTTATACGACAAGAATTTCCTCTCCTTCGTACTGAAACTTCATCAATCGGTCCATCAGATGTTAAACACGACGAGGTTAAATTGAATGTGGAGGAGGACACAAATGATTCAACGAAAAACCAGCAACGCGAACATATCAACAAACAATCATCCTGGGTCCGTGTTCTTATTGACTATGCATACTTTTCTATAGCACCATGTCTTGCATATCCACAACAAGATTTACTTGAATTATACAAATTTCGCAACTATGGTCCAATTGCTGCTATTTCTGCATCGAATGACACCAGTGTTAGACATCAGCGATGCAAGACAAACACTACTAATCCAGAGGTACTACATCTCAACGATAATGACGACCATGACAATACATCCACGCAGGGTTTGGTCCTACTTCGGTTGCGATCTGATCTACCAAGGGATGAACGACGTTTGATACATCAGGCGTTAACATCCAGTCGCAGAAAACGTGAGTTTGATACATCAACACAGAAGGATGACGAAACTGGGAATGTTGTAATAGTTGTCGAATGGTCTCGTAATGCCATTGAGACATGTAATAAGAAGCGTAAGAGAGTTCAGGAGGGAAAAAGCAATAGCGTTGGTGACGCTGCTGCTGACATTACTGCAACCTTTTGCGTCCTGCGAAAGTATCAATGTGAGCATCAAGCTGCTGTTACGAATGTTGTGCGTGCGTTACACTGTCGGAATGGTGACGTTGGTTTAGCAGGGCTGAAAGATATGCAAGCAATTACATATCAATTCTGTACTCTCCGGAATGTAAGCATCCAACGTGTACAGAATGCCATTAAGACATTAGGTAAACGAGTCGAGTTGTCAAACTTTACCGAGGTCAATGGTTCAAATGTGTTATTAGATCGTGGGAAATTGCTTGGGAATCTATTTGAGATTGTTATACGAAATTTGAAGCATGTGGATTTATTGGGTGTGGTAGAGGGAGATGATTACAACAATGTGTCTTCTTGTTGGAAGGAGCACATTGTACCCGTTCATTCGTCACACTTGGATGCAATGGTAAAACGTATTAATGACTTTGGCTTTATAAATTTCTACGGTGAGCAACGAGTAGGTAATGCAGGTTCAACAAGTCATGTAGGTGTACGGTCATTTGATGTTGGCAGGGCCATGCTCCAACAGGACTTTGCCAAGGCTGTTGATCTTATTATGATTGGCCGGACAAGTCAGGTGTATAACCCAGGACTTGATGAGATCAAGGCTAGAGAAGTATGGAAGTCAAGCGGAGGGGATGCTCGACAAACATTGAAGGCATTTCCAAGTAATAGAAATATAATGATTCGTGAACGAGATATGATGAAGGGCCTGTTGCGATACAATGATCCTTTAGAGGCAATACGGTGCATACCTTTTAATGTACGAATGTTCTATATTCATGGGTATCAGGTGAGTTTCAATTGCTTTCACAGCACTTATTCTACCATTTTACAAAAGTTAATCTCACTCGATTATTCAGTCGTATGTCTGGAATAAAATAGCAACGGAACGAATTAAACGATGGGGTTTGAAACCAGTAGTAGGAGATTTGTACTACGAAAAGGAATCCGACGTCGACGATAATGTTGATTTTCATTTAGTCAAGGTGGTAATAGATCCAACGGACATAAACATGTCTGACATTGTCCTTCCTCTTCCTGGATACAACATCCAGTACCCACAAAATGAAATTGGTGAATTATATAAAACAATCCTCCATGGTGATGGTGTTGATCTTGTTACCAAAAGTAAGTATCCCGAATCTACAGCCAAGGGAAGTTATCGCAAACTAGTCCAAAGAGCGAACAAACTCACGTGGAGTATCGTATCAAGTGGCGACGAGCTTGGTGCGACAGCACAACAAGATCCTACTGTGGATACTGCCCGTTTTACATTTGAACTAGAGAGTGGATGTTACGCCACGATGATGCTACGAGAGTTGATGCTCACAACTATGGCTAGAGATAAAATGTAAGGTGGACAAATAAGTCATCTACAATTATGCACTCAGTGGCCGACCAACTGAGGAACATGTGCCATGAGGGCCTCTGTGTCATGCTTACCATGACACAAGGCTCAACCTCCGTCGACAAAAGAAAGAAGACTCCAAGTTATATATATCTAGATCCATTCTTCCAACTTTTCAGGATTCGGTCAATGGTAATAAAGACCCATCCGTCATTCAGTTCGAACAACAAAATACCACAAAACGCAGGACTCATATACGAAGCCACGTTACTGGCATAAAGATTCTCTTGTATGACTACCCTTCATCCAAACATCTTCACTCACACCCAATATATCACTAAATATTGGTCCACGTACACTCCCTCTTTTTTCAATCTCACGAAATACATTCACAAATGTCTCTGGCCCAGCCGCACCATCTACAATTGTAGTACCTTCGATGATGAATTTGGGTATACCATGTACACCAAGTTTTTGTAGGGTACGGAGAGCATTATCAATTTCAACTCGGCCTTCGTTGCCATTAAGAAATGATAATATTTCCTCTTCAATCACAATTTCTTGATCATCAGTAGTTGCATGTTGCTGTTGTTGCTGCTGCTGCTGCTGCTTATTGAGTATCGAATTTACCGTCTCAGTTGTCACCCTGGCTAAACGTGGTTTGTCATTTAAAGAGTGTCCATCAACAAAGTAATATGTATTTAGACTATCATACAATGCTTCACTTATATGTAATCCAAATCGTTTACCAATATATTGTATCAATCGATGCGATGCCATGGTATTACTCGCTAGACGGTCTAAATTGAAATAAGGGATGCCTGCAGATAATCCGCGTCCTTTTAAATCGTGATGTTGTTTTTGACGTTCCCATCCATCCTTTCCACCCCATTTCTTTAGTAGACGAGTTCGATTACTTTCAATGTAGGGTTGTGATTCATCATATTCTGGCTCTAAAAAGTAGGGCACTCGTAATATTGCAAATTTTAATATTGGTGAATTTTCCACTTCCTGGTGTAATGGATTGGATAATACTGCACGTATTGCCGTGTTTAGATGTTTCTTGCCAATGTAGCCATTGGGTCAGAGTGTATCACTGACTAGTTCCACAGGAATAACAAGCTCCTGCTTCTTCTTTTGTGGAGTAGTCGAGAAAGAATACTTCTCTACTGCGGCGGCATTGGTCCATCGTCCCAGTATACGACGTTGGGAGAGGGCAGTTGACAACATGGTGTCTGGTTCCGCGAGTGGGAGCCTATTTCGGCGGGTCGCCGCTCGCCAAGAAAGAAGTGCGGCGGCGCAGGCGGCTCACTGCACATTCAATCAATGAAGCCTTCGGTAATACTCATCGTTTTGCTTGCTCATGTTTTTTCGCGTATGGTGGTGGTGGTATCTGGATTCTCGAGCAGATTACTGAATTATCACAGCATTGCCTCATCTTCGACATGTCATGTTTTGACGAGGAAGGTTGCGTCACAATTATGGAGCTATCCTCGAAGACTTGGCAGCAATCTGCCAGGAGATAGCATTGCTACGACGAACGAAAGCAGCAATGATACGATGATGTCCTACTACGACCGTCTTTTATCGACATTTCAAGGAGATTTCGATAACTACAATCAAGTCGTCCAAGATCGTAACCATGGCCTATTGCCCGGGGAGGGAGGTGGACATGAGCACATACATTGTACATTAGTCCCATGTCCACACTATTACCATACCACTGGAAATAGTGAGCAAATTGAAGATAATAATCATAATCATCAGCAAGACAAAGTACAATGGGTACTGGCAGCATTTTACTTTAGTGGCAATCCTCGTCAGATATTTCGTTTTCGCATGTATCAATTGATACCACCACCGCAACCATCATCATCATCATCATCATCATCATCATCATCATCATCATCATCATCATCATTCAATAACAATTTGCAGCTTCCACCGCTGGTAGTACGAATGAAGCTGAGTACACTCTCACCAATATTAGAACAGCAATTACGTAAATGTTCCGAAGAACCTAGCTCGTGGTGGATACAAGTGTGGAATGTTTGGTGTGGACAAAGTAACAACAAGAACCAAATAGTAGGCAACAATAGCTGGGATCAACTGCAAACTGTAGGACTACCATCAATGACATCACCTCTTGCAGGATGTGATGTACTCTGGGAACAGAATTGGGACCCATCAAAACATTCCTATCTTTACATGAATGAATATGATACCAATCTGAATGATGTCAAGTCTTCGTTAGAACCGGATAAAGCATTCCATGCCATAATGGAAGCTGGATCAGCAGGTGCCATAGTAGATTCTATATCAATGATACCAGGTAAAAGAATACTGATTAAAGATGAACTTAGTTTATGGGATAATGAATTCTGGATTAATGATCGTGGATATGATCCAGATCACAATGATGATGGCAACAATTATAAACCTGAGAAGAATTCATTTGATAATGATGTTGGCCTACCGTTTGTGTACGGCAATCGCAGGGGGGTGCCATACAAACTACAAAGGGTGACAACCTTTGTTGATCGCACTAGAAAGCAAACAACACGAATAGACTGTGATGAGGAGATAAGTAGTCTTCAATTGAAATGCGTGACTGTCAATGCTGACTTAGAGTGGACATTGGGAGAGAATTATCGGACTCAGGATTTGCTCAGAGAGAAGATAAAGGCGTTTGATGAAGCAGCATAAGATGAAGAATGATAATTCTATCTAGCTTTCTTTTATGCATTCACCAACTTTAGATACAACGACTGGCAGAAAAGAGTTTATTTTGCTAAGGAGAAGATATCCATGAAGTTGAACGAGCCCTTCTTCTTCTTCTGATCAACATCCGGTGAAATAAATTTCCCCACATCTTTGAAGCTCGTCGCTGGCTTGAATCCCTCGGGGAATGCGTCAGACTGTGCAAGTAGGGAGCATTCAGTAGGATTAGAGCAGTAAACCTGTTCAATGATTTCACTAAACTTCACCCAACGTCCCTCAGCTGCTGACTTATCCGCCGCGAGTGACATTACTAATGCTACTAAACCATCAGTACCAGTACATGGAACGGGACTGTCCTCGACTAGTGATTTACAGAATGCCTCAGTCTCAGTAACGTATGCCTCAAAGTATCGGGACAGGAAAAAGTCAAATGGCATATCGGCATTTCCAGTGTAGTCTGTGCGAATGACAAATTTGGGAAATACTTAGAAACAGCCGCAGATAAAAGTAGATACAGCGGGCTGAAGCAATGGCAGATTAACAGAACTCACCTTGCTTGTAAATCTTGGCAGTATTGGGGTATACATTATCCGTCGCAATCATTCCTTTAGTACCTAACACCTCCGCACGTTGATCATAGCCATAAGAGCTCTGACGACAAACATCGACCATCGCATTGACCCCTCCAGGATACCGCACTATACATGTGGCCGTATCGAACGCTTCTGATCCAGGTAGACTTTCGATGGATTTGTCAATATGACATGATCCCACTGCGAGGATTTCAATAGGATCCGTACCCGCTAAAAAGCGTGTCATGTCCAAATCGTGCACTGCCATATCATTAAAGATCCCACCACCACCCTTGACATATTCAAATGGAGGAGGAGAGGGATCACGAGAGCAGGTTTTAATAATAATCGTTTCCCCCACCTCCTTCTTTTGGATAGCAGTCTTGACACGTAAAAAGTTTGGATCAAAACGTCGCTGCAGACCAATCATTAACTTCACACCTGCCTCATTACATGCATTAATAGCCTCAACTGTCTCAGCCAGGTCAGTTGCAATTGGCTTTTCACAGAATACATGCTTCCCATTGGCAGCACATGCCTTAATTTGATCCGCGTGATACTTGGACGGAGAGCATATCCAAACAGCATCAACGGTTGGGTCGGTGATTACCTCCATGGCATCTGAAGTAAATTTTGGCACGCCGAACGTCTTGGCAGCAGACTCAGCCTTGGATATTGTCGGATTGGATACCACCACAGGAATCACACCTGGTGCCTTGTTAATTGCGCCTAAGTGGACGATACCAATTCGTCCACAACCGATCACACCCACTCGTATTGGATCCTTGGCTGCAGTATCGGTTGACATTTGTAGAGACATTGATGAAGAACGCGACACGACGACGGACACATCTCTCACGGGTGCAAATGCGAATGCCGCAGATGACTGGACGGCAGCTAGCCAAAGGAGGACTGTGAACTTGGCCATGATGAATGATAAAGATGATCGACAGCTTGGTGGTTGAAGATAAAGTGGAAGGATTTCTTTTCCCGCGTTCGGCTTCCCTCCGCACACTATCGGACCTGGACAATATTGAAATGATGGACTGCTGTGCCGAATGCGGCAAGGAGGGGGGCGTTAGTCTCAAGACATGTACGTCGTGTAAGCTCGTCAGGTATTGCAACGCCAAGTGCCAAAGGAATCATTGGTCGAAGCACAAGAAAACATGCAAACGACGTGCTGCCGAGCTACATGATGAGGCGCTGTTCAAGGAACCACCGGCCAAGGAGGAGTGTCCAATCTGCTTCCTACCAATGCCAATAAAAATTATTAATTGTATTTCACTTCCACCCGCGACTATAGCGTCCGTACCAGTTCATGATTATGCATTTGCAAACGAACAACTCGCAGAAATGGATACGAAAGAATACTATGAATGTTGTGGGAAGAGTATTTGTAGAGGGTGTATCCACTCCTTCGGTATGTCTGGGAACGTTGGGAAGTGTCCATTTTGTAAAGCAAATAAGGTGGACAAAACAGACGAAAAAAGAATAGCAGAAATGATGAAGCGGGTGGAGGCACAGGACGCCGGTGCCATGTGTCACTTAGCTCAAAATTATTAATATGGAGGAGCAGGTTTGTTACAAGATGTAAAGAAAGCAATGGAATTATGGAAACAGGCTTTGGCACTTGGGTCTAGTAAGGCACATTCTTGCCTCGCTGAAGCTTATCGTCATGAACTGGGAGATTTAAAGAAGGCCCAGTTCCACTATGAGGCCGCGGCTATGGCAGGACATGAAGTGGATAGGTATAACGTTGGATACTTGGAGGGAAAATATGGATGTAGAGATCGAGCTGATCGGGATCGAGCTGTTAAGCATTGGACAATCGCGGCATCAGCTGGGCATTATACTGCCACGCATTTCTTGAGAGAATTCTTTCAAAGAGGTGCAATCAGTAGAGAATCTATCGACTCAACTTTGACAGCCTACAACAACTCTTGTGCCGAGATGAGGAGTGATGCAAGAGATGCTTACATACGCTTTTATCATACACTTGAGCGACTTTGAACTATAACTTTATCTGCAATATCTCACATGTAGTATTCTTTTTAGACCACAGCTACATTATTTTACCACGTAAATAAGATACTCCATTCTCACGTTTTTATGCGTACCATAATAAACCAAAAAATACATAAACCCCTACTCCTGCAAGAAGTACCATTTACTTAGATGTGGGCTTGCGATTGTGAGCCATATGGGCAGCCACTAATGAGTTGCTTGCCAATGCAGCCATCAAACTTAGTTCACCAGCCATGGTCGCAGCCGCAACAACATGTGCTAACTGTCTGGCATTGTCTCCAGGATTCACCCCCCCTCCTTTACATCCAATAGCCTTAAGGCAGGCAGCCTGAGCAGGCAATCCCGTACCTCCCCCCACAGTACCTACTTCAATACTTGGCATGGTACAAGATATCCACAAATCACCCTCGGGTGTTTCCTCCATAAGTGTCATGCAGTTTGAACTCTCGACATTCTGAGCTGGGTCCTGCCCCGTCGCTAGGAAGACTGCCGTGACATTATTGGCAGCATGAGCATTGAAACCACCCACGACTCCTGCCATGGCACTACCAATAAGATTCTTATTCACATTAGCCTCGACAATGGCCGGGACGGTCGTCTTAAGTGTCGTTCGGACAACATCCTCCGGTATCGTTGCCTCAATGACAACGCTCTTCCCTCGACCTTCAATCCAATTCATGGCGGCTGCCTTTTTATCAGTACATAAGTTGCCACTGAGAGCCAGTAGTCGTAGCTCAGGAAAGATCTGTCGGAGTGAGTCAATAACGGCAAGACTGCCCTTGCTTATCATATTCATCCCCATGGCATCGCCAGAGAAGCACCGTAGACGAATGTATACATTCCGTCCAGCAACTGTCGGCCGTGCCTCAATTAATTTACCAAAACTCGTCGTGGACTCGAATGCCACCTTCAAGTGGGCAAAGTTTTCGGGTACATCAATCCATAGCGCCACCTCAGCTGCCATACTCGCACTTGGGAGTCGGATACAGGGAGCACGAGTAATCCCATCCTTCAATATAGAGCTCGATGCACCACTGCCCTGTGAAATAGCCTTACATCCACGATTCGTCGATGCAACTAAACATCCCTCGGTCGTGGCCATGGGGATGTACACCGACTCCCCGTTTAATGTGATAGGACCGGCCATGCCCACGGGGATGGGGATGTATCCCACGACGATTTCACAATTCGCGCCTAGTACACGTTTGTAATCCAAGTCGTGTTCGTAGGGTAGGTCAGCTAATGCACCTCCTCGACCTAAATCGTCAAGCTGGGCATCAAATTTGAGTCGTCGCACTTCGACTGCACGGTATGGATCTAGGAGTTTCTCTAGGAGATGATCCTTGATTACATCTTGTAGAACATGTGAGGCAATTTCACTATTTGACAATTCCTTGAGATTACTTGGGATTTTCGACGATGGAGACTTTTTGCTGTTTGATGATATAGGATCTGAGCACACGGGAGCAGAGGATGCCGGTGGATGGACGTTAATGATTCTTACAGGAGGTTCAGGGCTGAAAAACAATAGATAAAGTTGAGTTGTCGATCATAATAAGGGGGGATGAGGGGGAAACAATAATAAAGATACCCAAACAATTCTTACCTCTCCACTTGATGTGATCTACGAGGTTGCGTCACCGGCTGCTGCTGCACCATTTGCGTTGGCTGATGATCTGCTACTAAATCATCAAGGTCAATGAAACTAATGCCAAAGAAACCAAAGAAGTAACATAAGGATATACTCCAAATTGTCAAATATTGAAGAAGCGATGTTGAGTCATTAAGATATGTAGTTGCATTGGATGCAAATTGTAGAACCGAGAGTGTAAATCCCGTAGCAATAATGTAGTTCATAATTTTTAATATATGCCACTTTGGTTCGGGCGTGGACGAGGTCACTCCCCTCTGAGTCTGTGCCCGTCTTGGTACGACCATGTTATTCTTTTTCAATGAATCTGCCGCCGACGAGGTATCCTCCTCGGTTATCGAGGTCAGTGCTGCGGGATTGCCACCACCGCTATTTATTAGAAAGAAGGCAAATGCCAAACTTACGGTAATCACTGTGGCATATAATTGGGTAGTTGTTACGTTCTGAACTTCAGCAATGACAGAGTCTATGAGCATTCCAACGGTAGGCGCGGATGACGGTGCACTTGCCATACTATTCCGTGAGTAGCAATTGGCGGCCGTATGTCGAGACTGGAATATAACAACAGCAACAGCGATAATGAAAAGGGTTGAAGGAGGCGACGGAAGGGCCACGAGTTGTATCCGGTTATGGCACCGCGATCATCGGAACGGCGACGTGTTCACACTTTTTTCCTAACGGTAAAGCAAAGTAAAGAGCTTCGCCTCTCCATATGGCGTGCCGACCTCATACACGATGACATTCCTTCCCTTCCCAGTGGTCCCATATAAAATAGTACACACGGGTGACATTGTCCTCCTCCTTACACTTGGGTTTGTTTATGAGCTATTTATCCGAATCTATCAATACCATGCCGAACGTCGTTCATCATATGAACGTAAACTTATCATTCATGTTGCCACGCTAAAATATGAAACAGCCAAGAAACGTGCATTAGGGCCCAGTGCATTCGTCGAAACATCCAAACTAGAACGTGCAATATTAACAAGTGAAAAGGAATTGAGTAAATTGGGAGAGGAGAGAGAAAGTCGTAAAACACGTGCAATGAAGTTCACACGTAAATGTAATATAGCAACGAATGCACTTGTTGTGCTCGTGTATTGGGGTGTGGCCATGGTTGTTATTGATGGTTCACGTCTCAAAACAGATGTTGAGTCATCATACTACGAGAATGAGGTAATTACCGATCATGAACGAGCATCGGCGTTTTGGAAGGGATTTTTATTCCCGCTTAGCTATAATGGTATGAGTTATAAGATCGCACAGTTTGGGATTGATAGTAGTATGCGACCGTGTTGTCTCGGTGCGTTGGCGGTATATTGGTCAGCTAGAGTCACCTCAGGTGAAATAATTGAGTGTGCCATTCAGTGGGCATCGTAGCTATTGTTTCAACATGGAACATATAAAAAATCAATTGGATGAACTTTAGTATAGGGAGGGCGAATTTTCGTTGTTCTCAATAAAACAGCTGTATTATTTTGAGTCCTATTTTGTACCGAAGTTGTCCTGAACCCCAAACGAGGTCTTGCATAGTGATCTTCATCCAACTTCCCCATCCCTGTATCTAACTGTATAGGTCCTCCTCATCGTCTTCCTCCGCGGCAGCAGCCCCAGAAGCAGCGCTTGCACCACCCGCCTGAGCCGGGAAGGAAAATGTCGCCAAGCTCCCACCTGAGGCACCCGTTACGGCCGCACGACTCTGCTGCAGTGTTTGTGCGAATGATGCGTACTGAGCCAAGTCCCTGTCAGACACTGACCGACGAGCGTTACGCACAGCATTCTCAAAGTGACGGGGCAATATCTCTGGCATCGAATCCTCAGCCTCCTCATCGTCATCCTCCTCCATCTCCTCTCCAGCCTCCTCTTTCAAACGGCCGCGTTCAATATCACGCTCAATCTCCTCACGAATTGCAAGCTTACACGCCGTCTGACAGATCTCGGTCAAATCGGCACCAGTGAACTTGTCAGTCTGAGCGGCGAGGTACGAAAGATCGACATCTTTTGAGACGGGAGATTTGCGAAGTGTGGCACGCAAGATCCCAAGACGAGATTCGTAGTCAGGCATGGGGATGTAAATAAGCTGATCAAGACGACCGGGACGCATGAGCGCAGTATCAATAATATCGGGACGATTCGTCGCACCGATAATGAAGACGTTCTTCTTGGCCCCGACACCGTCCATCTCTGTCAAGAGCTGATTCATAACGCGGTCAGCGGCTCCACCACCGTCTCCGCTGCTACCACCACGCTGCTGGGCAATCGAGTCCAACTCATCAAAGAATAAAACGCAGGGAGCCGCCTGACGGGCCTTCTCGAATACATCACGGACATTTGCCTCGGACTCACCGAACCACATAGTAAGAAGTTCTGGTCCCTTAATGGAGATGAAGTTTGCTTGGCACTCATTGGCAACGGCCTTGGCCATGAGGGTCTTACCACATCCAGGGGGGCCGTAGAAGAGAACTCCCTTGCTGGGAGACATGCCAAACTTCTCAAACTTTTCGGGGTGCTCCACGGGGTACTGCACAAGCTCCTTGAGGTCACGCTGTAGAGGGGAGAGAGGGAGAACGAAGGAAAATGATGAGAATTATCAGCATGAGATCACACGCACATGCTCAAACAAACCCTGTCCCTTCCTTCCCCTTATTTCCACGAATATAACAGCCTCGACATATTCCCCCTTGCCCTCTGAAAAGCAGCTTCCCTAGAAAAAAACTTACTTTCACATCCTCCAGACCACCAATGTCACTCCACGAAATATTCGGCACCTCAACGACCGTCTCCCTCAAGCTACTAGGGTTACTGACTCCCAATGCATGCCGGAAGTGATCCTGATTGACCGCCATACTATCCAATATCTCAGCATCAATCTCCTCATCTTCAATATCAATCAAATCCATCTTCTCACGAATACACTGCATCGCAGCCTCAGTACAGAGCGCGGCAATATCAGCCCCCACAAAACCATGTGTCTCACGTGCAATGGCCTCAGGATCAACATCCTCATCCAGCTTCATATTACGTGTATGAATACGGAAGACCTCCAACCGTCCGTTTTCATCGGGTACACCAATATCAATCTCACGATCAAATCGTCCAAACCGACGCAGGGCCGGGTCCATGGAATTAGGACGGTTCGTCGCACCGATAACCACCACGGACGCACGTTGCTTGAGCCCATCCATAAGTGTGAGCATCTGACTAACAATCCGACGCTCTACTTCACCATTCGTCTTCTCACGCTTGGGTGCGATACTGTCGATCTCATCAATGAAGATAATGGCTGGTGCATTCTTCTCAGCCTCCTCGAATGCCTTGCGTAGGTTCGACTCACTCTCCCCGGCCATCTTACTCATGATTTCGGGTCCGTTGATTAGGAAGAAGAATGCACCCGTCTCATTGGCCACGGCACGTGCAATCAATGTCTTACCAGATCCCGGCGGACCATACAGGAGTACCCCGCGGGGTGGTTTGACCCCCAACGTTTTAAAGAGTGCGGGATGACGTAATGGCAATTCGATCATTTCACGGATTTGGGCCATTTGTTTGCGACAGCCGCCAACATCGTCATATCCCACATCATCAAGACGTTCCTCATCTTCACGCTTTACAGGCTCACCCTCACAATGAATTACCGTATCAGGCGCCACAATGCAGTAGGGTGCCGGGTCTGTCTCAACGACCTTGAATTCTACGGGGTGCATCGCACTCCGAACAAGGAAAAGATCCCCCTTCTTTACTGGACGGTAGGCCTCGAGGAAGTATGGCTTGAGGTACACATCAAACAAATTCCCCGATACACCCTCGATGGTATCATCAAGGGGTAGGATGTGTATGCGTTTTCCATACGGGACATCACCACAGTTCGTTACGGTAATAATATCACTCAGTCGGACACGCAAATTCTTACGCACGACCTTGTTCATGCGTACCGATGAGTCATCACAGGTATCATCCGCAAGGACAATACAGACTGTATCACGACCCTTCTTACCCTTAATTAATACCGTATCACCACGAAAGAGGGATAGTTCCTCCATCTTGGCCGGGGATAGACTAATCACCGAATTATCATCATTCGTGGCATCGTCCACGATGAGACGATTGGGTGAACGTTTCTTACCCAAGAGGGCGTCGGTCATTTTTTCATCCTTCTCGGTCTTGACCATGGTTGCTGCTGCTGCTTATGTGATAAGATAGTGGAGATAAGAAGGGTGCTCTACTGGAATTCCCTATTCTACGTCGATATTCCGTCTCTGCCTGTCTCCGCTCTCCGCTCGTCGGATTTGGAAGCGATGAGAGGAGAGACGAAGCCGCCGAGGAGTCGTTTTACTCAACGTCTCGGCGGGAAGCCAAAAGGGCAATCCACGAACCGGAAGGGAGAAATGAGTCGCGCTTCTCATCAATAAGCAAATAATAGTAAAAGAAATCTAAACGTCACTACCCCTAAGTATTTTTTGTCACTATTTGGACAATCACTGTCTCTACTCGGACAAACAATCTGTCCGGGCCTTCGGACGTTGTGTTTAAGGTGACTCCGAGCAGATGGGGGCTATGCCTTAGAGACGCAGCTTATCTTATTATTGCCTTATTTATTTTTTACATTCTATTACTTTAGCCATGTCAGTCAGATAGACTGACGCTGAACTCACAGCAGCGAGATAATCTACGGTGGTGTTGCTTCAACTCCCGATTCAATCATTATTTGCCCATCATGCAAGTCTTCATCGTCATTATCTGTCGTATCAAATGTCTCTTGAGTCTTATCAAGATCCTTATCAATTTCCAAGTCGACATTAGAATAGCATTGCTGCTCTTTCAATGTTGTATTTGCGGACAATGATAAATACTGAACAGTCTTGTGACGAACGTGCACGAATGAAGCAAATGCAATCAAGTTCAACAGAACGCCGATGACAATCAATGTTATACCAATGACATTGAGAGTCTCATAGCCACTTTCATTGTCAGTATCATTGACAGCAACATCGTCTGCTTCATCAACATCAACTTCTATGATTTCTTCAGCCAAATTGACCGCAACAACATTTTTAGTATCATCGGCAACACTAGTATCATTGGCTCGGTCAACCACCCAGCAACAGGGAGCTGGATCTAGTGGGCTTATAGGAATTGTCGGAGTTAATGGCGCTTTTCCTTCAAACATCTTTTGAGCCTCACCAGCCAGACGGAGATACCAATCCGATGGCAACGACTGACCGTCGGCATCCAATGCCACCCAATTTCCCTCAGCTGGTAGATCACTTGTCTTTGAGGTTACTTTGAAAATTGCCGTGCCCTCATCTACCTCATCAAACTGGGCTAACCAGACAGTCGTGATGTTCGGGTCCTCAGCAAACTTGTGAGCTTGTGTCCATAGAAAATCACCACCATTTCTAGGAATATCGTTGATGGGATCTTTACGATCCTTCAGGTTATTCCATGAGAAACCTGGCCACTGTAGACAAGATTGATTTTAAGAAGTAAGAACGGTTTGTACTAGAATTATTGGTCGAAATCATATACATCTGTACATCTAGTCGGGCTTACCATTGTTGGCATGTATAGTATACCTTTTTCCTTACAATATGTAGCGTCCCCTGATAGAATTGTCCTGTATTGCTCCTGAAATCCAAGTTCAGTCCTCCATCGACCGACATGCCATGGATGAATTCCGTTCAAGGAGTCGTATACACCCTTCCAAGCTTTGTCTTCCAACGAGTCGTCAGTTCGATTCCTCCATGACGTTGGTACTCCACCAAGCACAAATACACGATACTTCTCATCAGCCTCATATTGCAGCCATTTGATAAGACGAGACATTTCATATGGATTCTGGATCATGTTACTGTATTTGAATCCTATGCCGTAGATACGTAGAACCGGATATCCATTCTGATGGATATAACTACTACTCTCGGTGATTCTTTCTTCATCCACAAGCCTCATCCAATCGACCTTGAGACTTTCAAGAACATTACTGCCACCAAAGTCACTTCCAGCGATATTGTACGATACAGCAAATGTCCGACCTGTGAGCTCTGCTGCGTCACGCACATTGCGTAGAACAATCGTCTTCCATTCTCTATTACTGTCCACATGCAAGCTTTCCATGAACCTCATGTGAAAAACACCAGTAATACCATACGTTGCCATCCACTCGAAATGCTTCAATACCACTTTTGGTCTTGTACTGGAGAAAAATCGAGCTTTGCTACCATCGTGAAGAACAATGTTCGCATCATGTAAATCGTCCTCATCATACTCGTCAGTCGTAGGATAGAAATCAATTGTTAAATGATCGGCCGTAGGAGAGGTAACGTTGGCAACACGATCGTGAAACCAATGTTTCCATTTATTGATCGGCGCTCCATCGCCAGGATAGGAGAACCATCCCTGATAACCTGCAATGATTTGCTTCGTAAGCATGTTGAAAGATGATGTGCGTCGAGCACCAACAGACGCCATGAGTAAAGCAGGGACGAGCAAGGAAAGCATTCCTCTCATGAGTTGCTTCGTTGAAGGATTATTTTATTGGCAACTGCAGCAACATGGTGCTTATCACTCGATGGGTTCGCTTTTTTTGAGCCAAAGGCTTCCGTCCGTTCAACACGATTCCCGTCCCGCTCTCTTCATTCAGTCTCCTGCCTCTTTTACTCAGGCTCCCTCATGTGGGAAGAATTAGTCGGTCCGACGCTGCTCACGTGTGATAATGTTGAGGTTTCAACTACCGAAGTATTGAAGGATAAGAAATATGTCATGTAAGTATCGTTTATTAATATAGCAGAGAATTGCGAATGCATTAAATGTATTTGTCTTGCAGTCTCATATTTAAATGTCATACAATTATATACAATAGGCTATACTTCTCGGCCCATTGGTGTCCTCCGTGTCGCAAGTTCACGCCCATTCTCGCGACGGCGTATAATGCTCATGACCTCTCATCACGCGATGGTAATACTGGTAATGATGTTGCTACTACTGCCGATGAAATCGAAGTCATCTTCATTTCTCTCGATTCTGTAAAGTCAGAATATGATGCGTACCGTAGCAATATGCCATGGCTGTCTGTAAGTAAACACATCTCAATTTATTTGCATATGCTATTCTTGACCAACCGGGATGCTAATCACACTTTATTATGTTTGTTGTAGGTACCATTTGCAAATCTACACAAATTGCGGATAAAAGATGTATTATCGACAAAGTTTGCTATTCGGGGAATACCAGCGTTGATCATATTGGATGGTGCCACCGGAGAAGTAGTGACAACGAATGGACGAGCAAATTTCCACAAGTATTTCATTGGAGGGACAACGTCTGCGTTCTCGTGCATTGTGTCTTAATGCAATAGAATTCAAATACAGAGAGATCCCCATAAATCAATCCATGTACATAAAAAGAAAATTGATTCAATAACTTAGTCGACTATTGCCTTCAACGATGACAAAAGCGACGTCCATAGTTGGAACTTCATTTTCATTTCCACAATACAGTCTTCGTCATAGTCATCGGCACTACTCTGATCCGTAATTACATACTTATCGGAACACAATTGCAAAAATAATGACGATGTCACCGGATGCTTTGTTTCAAACTTTCGTCGCTTCCCGTCATTGTGACCTGCTGCCATCAATCCATCAACAACTTCCACTCTCTCCCGTTTGTTCTCCCGTTTGTTCTTACGTTTCCCCATCTTCAGATCAACAAGCGCCTTGCCCAATGTTTTGCATCTCATACTAGCCTCGATTTGTAACTCATCAAGAAAAGGCATTGATCGGAAGGATTGGCATGACTGAGTACATAGTCGCGAGCGACGTTGTACCATGTGATTAATGAAATTCCAAGATGGTATCGCAGAACAGCTGGCAATTATATCACGGTCACTACTTTGACTCGTTTTGGATGGATTATTGCGATTCGAACTCTGTGGTGTCAGTGATGATTGATGTGGTGTTGCGGAGCCTCGTCCGATTACGGTAAACATGGGAGTTCGTGGGGTTGTTACCAATGTCCTATTTTTTGTTTGCAATTGCCGGATGCCCTCTTCCTCCTCTGTTGACAATGATAACAAGTGGCCTAAACGAGACTTTGCCTCGGTGCTAATTTTTGACCAATGTAATTGACGTTGCCTGTGTGGACGATAATCCATTCGATGTTGAAGGAATAACTCGATAAGGTCCCATACTTCACTTTTGACAGGACGTTCGTCAAATGAGACATTGTCGTTACCCACTACATCATGATCATGATTTTGCACTATTTTCAATCTACTTGTATCCTCTTCTAAAATGGTACCGGATTTTTTACCTTTGACGATGTACTGTGTTGGAGGAGCATCAATTATATCAGGTATCGATGAATTAGACTCTCCTCCCATTATGCCATCATCGATAACGTTACAACTGTTGTCGTCACCACCTCCCAATAACAAAGGCGCGTGTTCCTCTTCGTCGCGTTGGCCTTCGTACAGTGAGCGAAGAATTTGCAAATGACATCGTCCAAAGGAAAATGAAGCCTCCATGTTGTTCAACATAACAACATAACAGTGAGTGTATTATGTTGGGGACGGGACGGGCCTCGGGCGCGCCAAACAAGCTCTCTCTCCACCCACACTCTACATACCTATCCTCCATCGATCTCCAAAGATTCCAAATAATGATGGTCGCCGACGACGCCACTCCAGTGGTGGTAGGCATTGACATAGGCACACTCGACACGAAGGTGACACTCGGCCCCACATACGACAATGAACTAGTACGAAATTCTCAGGGTGGGCATGTAACACCAACATCAATAACATTTGGTGGTGCGAATGATCCACGTTTGATTGGTGAGGATGCACAGGATCCTAATGTTGCCGATATGAATACTGTGGGTATGTTGGACAGGCTTCTAGTCGATTCCCTGAAGGAAGAAGATGATGAAATAATTGAAGGTGGAGGTGAGATAAAGGATGTTTTGTCTCCGTTCCGTCGATTTCTATACGACAAAGATGGCAATGACGGAAGAGGGGTGGTCACTGTCCCGGCTGTGGACGGTGTTTATTCATCGACTTCTATCCTTGCTGCATTCCTTGGTAAGATTAAGAGTCATGCGTCGGCGACGGTGATAAGAATTGATCGACATGCTGATAAAGAGTACATTGGCAATAATGACAATGCTGTGAACATGCACTTTGTATTTGCCGTGCCTGATTCGTACCCGACATCGACACGACGTGAATTACTCGATGCGTGTCATGCCGCCGGTATCGCATCAGGGAGTGTACTCAATGCGAGTCAATGTATTTCTGCGGCATACGAACGAAAGTTTGGCAAAGATGAGACTATAACCCAGGAACGGGTTGTCGTCATTGCCGAGATTGGACACGTGAGAAGCAGGATCACAGTGCTGAGACACGTGCCTAAGATTGATGACCAGCCTCCCATCGTCGATGTCTTGTCATCCGTGTCATCGTCGAACCTTGGGGCGTTCCTTGTGGACGTTGCTTTATACGATCACTTCATTGCGACGCATCCATCTCTTAAGGGTGAGTCTTTTCCACGTGATTCACGACGATCTCAGCGACTTCTTGCGGGATGCAGTAGGTTAAAGCACATTCTATCGATGCTGCCGGATGGAAAAGTGACTGTGGAGAATGTTGGCAAAAATGAGTCAGATGTTGATCTGAGTTGCACACGCGAATTGTTGGAACAGATGTGCTTCAAGTCTTTACGAGTCCCATTGACAACATTGGTTGATAGGGCAATCGAAAAAGCAGGAAAGATTCCAAGCGACGTGGATGTTGTCGAAGTTGCTGGAGGTGGATCGCGTGTACCAATGATCCGTGATGCGATCTGCGCCGCATGTGACAAGGGCGAGGAATACATACCCAGTCGTAGCTTCGATGATTCGTCGTTGGCATTTGGTGCAAGTTTAATTGGCATCGTGACTGCGGAGGCGGTGGAAGAAGAAGATGATGACCGCGTAACTCGTAGGTCGAAGCTTCGGGTGGAAGAGCAGACAATGCTTGAACGAGATAAACAGATGATTCGCAGGAGTGATTCTCGGAATAAAATCGAAGCTCGTGTACTGGAATTGAGATCAGCTATTATGGGCCGTAATGGTGACATACTTCCAAAAACTGGAGGCTTTGTAAAGTTTCTTGACGACACTGACGAATGGCTTTACTCTGATAAATGTGATGAGGCGACTGTGGAAGAGATGGAATCAAAGTGGACTGACGTTCGTATGACGACGGAATTGATGTGTGCAGATTACTTCGCTGCCGAGAAGGAAAGAGAGATGCAGAAGGAAAGAGAGATGGAGGAGGAGGCAAAACTGGCAGCAGCCGAACGCGGTGCCGAGGGCGACGGTGACGATGAGGAAGATCATGATACACGTCGATTAAATTTTCCTAGGAGACTGGAGATAGTGATGAAAAACAAGAAAGAGGCAAATGAGCTGTTCTCGGATGGTAACTATAAGCACGCTGCTGCACGTTATGCGAAAGCGCTCAGTCACTGCTCCAAGTTTTTTGACCTATCGCCGGCACAGGAAGATGAGACAAGAGACGTTAAGCTCTCGTTGTATCTTAATTTAGCCTTGGCGTATATCAAGCTCGAAAAACTTGACAATGCAATGCAATCCTGCGATGATGCACTTAAACTTGACAGTAAGAATACCAAGGCGCTTTATCGTAGAGCTTCGGTGTTGTATCAGAAACGCAAGTTCGATGATGCCATGAGGGATCTGGTAAAGGCAGAGAAAGAGTCTCCGGGGAACAAGGATGTCAAGAAGCTAAGGGGATTGATTGATCAGCAATTGATCAAGCAGAAAAATAAGGAGAAGGCAATGGCGCAGAAAATGTTTGGATGATGACGAAGGGTTCAGGGATATACCTTACTCCTAATGCAAAGGAAGGCTATTAAATATCGCATCTTACAAATGACGAGTTAAAATGAAATAGTTTTCATTATTCAACATATGTTACGTATTGATTCTGTCATTCGACAATTATTACAATATAGCAAGCAGTTCAACGTCAAAGTAGAGCGTGGCCCCGCCAGGGATAATCCCCCCAGCACCCTTATCACCATAGGCCAACTTGCTTGGCAGTATGATTTTCCTCCTCTCACCCACCTTCATTGAACTGAATGCCTCATCCCAACCACGGATTACTTGTCCGGCGCCAACCTTGAATTCGAATGGCCTACCACGATCACGACTACTATCAAATTTCTTAGATGATTCAAACCCATCAAGCCAACCGGTATAATGTGCCTGTATAATAGATTTTAGATGTCAACAGATGAGTCGTGATAATTCGTAAAAAAAGGTGAATAATGTGTACACATTTTTGGAAGACTTTTACAATTCAACCGGTCTACGTATGTACAGTTGAATGGCAATAAGTTTTATGTCCAACAATAGGACAAAGTGAACGCACCTTGACAAGCTGTCCTGCTGAGGGTACTGCACCATCACCCTCCTTCGATATTAAATATTTCATCCCCGATTCACTCGTAATATAGTCTACGTACGGGTCAGCAGTATCATCGGCAACTCCTGCCCTTGGCAGTGCCACAACCGCTGCCACTGCTGCTGCTGCAGCTGTAGATTCAGACACAAACACTCGACGTGTCGATGACGATCCACCGTAGGCATTAAACGCCGTAACGGCCGAGGCAGCAATGACAACACATATGAGAGTGGTCTTGGCTAGGCGGATCATGTTACTTCGTGCGGTTAGTGGTTGTATTTCGTCGCCGCGAGGTACTGCAACACTGACCATCCAGGGAGGATGCGGGCGAGGCGACGGCCAGACCTTTTGGAATAAGTGAAAAGAAGATGGGATGTTGCATAATACGATGAAAGTCTCCACCGAGGCCGTACTCATCAACGTTTGGAATATCATTGAAACCTACCTTACTATCGAGGACATATCCAAATTAGCGAGAGTGTCACGACGACTCCGTTCGGTCACAGTGTTGGGTGGTTCTGGTTGCTTCGAAACAACCGCTACGACGGTATCAGCCTTATCAACTCCTGGATTTCGACCATTTCATCGATTTCGATAGGATATGGTCGAATATCACTGTCATGATTTTGATCATAATGAGCTATTGGAAGAGGGAGAAGCATTCATTCGTAAGGTTGAAAGTTGGATAGCTGACGGACTTGCTGGTAAACCCCCACCAGGATTATCATCACGCCAACGTCGAAATGTTACAGGACCATTAAATGTAGACGATGATGCAAGTACATTTGATAACACCAAACATCTTGACTTACAACCAAAGATATGGGACTCCTTTCATTCTAAAATAAATGTATCGGGTATGTTCTTCAAACCTCGAAGATTCACCCTCGTGGCTTTTCCAGACCTTAAGCACATTGATTCGGGTGTGATATTAGAAGTCGGGACTGGGAATGGGTCCAACGTTGTTCCGTTATTGGAACAAACTCCACCGAGTGTAACAATTTGGGTAACAGATGTTTCACGACGTGCACTTGAGATAGTGGGAGAGCAACTTGAGAAGGAGCATTTCCACACCATTGATGGACAAGGGTGGAGGGATAGAGTATCTCTCTTTCAATATGATGCGGTTCGGGGCGTGGTGGGCAAATTGGACTCGGATACTACTACAGATGATGATGCATCTGAACCTGAGATTGTTGATGATAGAATAAGCTTGGAACCAGAAGGAAAGGGTGCAGCCACCCCCCTACTTTACTTCACCAATTCACCGCCCTGTCAATCATTGACAGGAAAAACACGTGCGACCCTTGCCATGTTTGTATTGTCTGCCATCCCTCCCTCCTATCATGCTACAACATTTAAGACACTTGCATCAACACTGCAATTAGGTGGACTTTTATGCTTTAGAGATTATGGCTTAAATGATTTAGCAATGCTACGTGCAGATTCTGTGAATGTTATAACATACACATTGCACCGTCGTGGAGATGGGACTCTTGTTACATATTTCACGCCAGAGCAAATCACCCTTTTTATGCAAGATGCAGGCTTGACAGTGGATGTATCTGAGTATCATACTGTGAAGAATACGAACAGAAAAAAGGGTGTGTCAATGAGGAGAGTATTCGTGCATGCAGTCGGGAGGAAGACGTGATGATAGGAGTCAAATAAATCCAAATGTAATGTCTATGAAATTTTCTCATGTTCTTTGAAATGATAAATATTCATGCGAGATCCCACTTCTTCAACATATTATTGAACTAGGGAAACATTGTATTGCCATGACAGGAGAGAAGGTGGAAAGTTGGAAAATACTACTGTTTGTGTTCGTTTGTGCTATGAGTGTATCTTCTTTGACATCATCAGATGAAAAGGAAATAGTATTGTCAAATGATGAGAAACAGGATAAATATCTAACTATTTTAAGCATCACAAATCATATATTCTAAGAATCGTAAAAGTAGAACTTGTTGTCGCTTTCATGCCTGCTCCTTTGCCTGTTCCTAACTATTTAAATGCATCGCAAAATATATATTCCAAGAATCAACAATGGTGTAAAACTCGTCGCATTTCATTTGGAACTTTTTTTCAATCCAAAGCTCTTTCGAAAGCTCTTCAACTTTGATATTGCCGTGACTGAAGACGACACCTGACTAAGATTATCATTGCTTCCCCTAACACTTCCTCCACGAATACTGTCATCATCCATATTTGTCTTCTTTGATGACGAAGCGGTAGTAGCGCGTCGACGAGAGGAATGCGACAACTTAGTACCCACAGTTGAAGAAGTAAGGGTCGAGACACGAGAGTCAGCCGACGGTGCTCGGCTGCTACGTGAAAGACTTCGTTCTCCCGTACGACGACTTCTGGATGTACCCACCGGATCATTGGGTTTACTTTCCTTCCTTCCCCTTGACACGTCAAGATCCTTGGTATGTCTTCTACTGTCTACCGAGTTATCCCTGGTCCTGGAATGATTCTCCTTCCTTTCCCTTACTTGATGAGATCTCCTTGATGAGTTCGAGAGCGCCGACTGAACGGAATGTTTTGACTCTGATCGTCTCGAAGGATTTGAATCCATCGAGTCCAATGTCGAACGACGGGTGTGCCTACTACTACCTCTACTCTCCTCTCCACGCCCACTTCCTCTGCTGTCATAACTTTGTTTCGTTATACGATTTAAAGCTTTTTCTAACTGCCTTGGCTTCTCTCTTGAGGGGCTCCTTCTCGTGCTAACACCCTTGAAGGAGCTGCGCCCTCTACTTGAACTTTTAGGATTGGGCTGTTCCCCCTTGCTATTGACACTTCGACCTCTCGATCGACTGCGGCTACTAGAACGATTTTCCGGCAAGGGTCGTAACCGATGACCATAAACCAGCTTATCCAGTCCACTATGAAGTATACGAACAACGTAGTACGGTCGGTTTTTCTTATCCCTCTTCAGACTTAAGACTACCGCACGTAATCGCTCTCCTTCGGAGTTTTTGTACAGGACTTGATCGTCCTTGAAGAAAGTAGCGGGGATGAAGGCCAGAGCCTCTTCTTCTTCTCCTTCTTGGGTGGCCTTGTCGTTACTAATGGACAAGTTTTCTTCAGGACCATTCTTGGAGGGCGACAGTGGATGTGTCTCGTAGGACGACTGTTGATTTGTTTCAGAGGACGATCGTGGGCTCTTGGAGGATGACCTTGTCAGACGACTATTGGATGAAACTTTCTCTTCCTTCTCTTGGTTTCCTTTGCACCTCTGCTCTTCTTCTTTGTCTACGCTGTTGCACTTTTCTTCCGCTTGATCCTGTAGCGCCTCCAGCATTTCTTCCTCACTCGATAGAGCAAGATGTGCATTGTCAGTCTGTTTCTCCTTCTTATCCTTATCTAACAGAATAGTGTAATATGGTTCCATCAAGTCATCGAGGTCAACCGAAAGGACTTTACACTTTTGCACACCCTCGGCATTCATGTAATAAAGACTCATCCCTTTTTCGTAATAGGGTACCGACTTCCACTCACCAGCTTCAGTCTTAGCCTGCACTGTACGCATCTTTGGAGGTAGAACTAGTGCCGTTGTCGGGATTGAGACGGGAACTGTGTGTGAGGAATTAGATTGCTGCTGTGACAATGATTTGGAATCTTCAGAACCTGACGACATAGGTTCGCCCTCCCCAGCCTCATATCCCGCGTCAACGTTGACTTCCTCATCGTTCTTGTCAGGGGTCTTCTCCGTCGTCGACGAGCTACTACGATGACTCTTTTTCTTCGTCGAAGACGACTTGGTGGTGTCTCTACTCTTACTCCCTGACTCCTTCATCAATGCAATCATTTCATTACTTGACAATTCCATCAATGTGGCCAAATGTGTTGACTTGACGAAGTCTTGGTGAGATCCATCGGGGAGTGAAATAGTATACAGTCCCTTCGATTTGGAATGTTTTACTATCCGAACCTTGGTGACGGAGGACATGTCCCCGGGAGGGCGGTAGTAGGCGACTCCCCCAATCAAGAACTTCTTTTGAAGGGTCTCTCCATTATTTCCTACCTCCTGACTTGCAATATTGTCTATGTTGGGATATGAGAGTTCTGGTTTTCCTCCTTCCCCATCGGCATTCTTATCCATACTAGTGGTTGTCTCGTGATACTCATCAAGTTTAACAATTTTCCCCTCGCTACAACTCGATTCGGTCATGTCATGATCTGTGACAGTTAAGGCAACCCCAAGGTCGGGGGAATCAATCTCGGAGGGAGGTGCCGACCGTGATCGTATCGACCTCTTTCCAGGAGACACACTCCTCGTTATTGACGTCGTTTGTGCTTCATCCTCATCCTTCTTCTTGTCGTTGCTCACCGAGTCCTTCGGCGCAGCAGTAACAACGGGTGACAAATGTTTTCCATCCGTCTGCTTCTCTTTCCCATCCCGTAGTTGGACGGTGTAATACGGCACAAGCTTCGAATCATGATGCACGCCGACAATCGTGACTTTGACTATGCCCTTGTCAGAGCGGTAAAAGGCACGTTCACCTTTGGTAAAGATGTGCTTCTTCCTAGAACTGCGACTTTGGGATCGTACACGACGCATAGTATTGGACGTGAGTTTCATTTGTGATCTACGTGTAAGTTCTACAGCACTTTTGAGTATATCCCGCTTTTGTTGATTCGAGGTTGACGTTGTGGATGAGTTGGCCGTGGTCGAGGAACCCGACGATCCCTCCGTCTTCGACTTCGTCCTTTTACTGACCAATTCTCGTCCTCCTCCTTTTGTTGTCGTGACGCCAACTTTCCCACTGCTGCCAATGAAACTGCTACCAGCCGAAGATACCGATGAATAGCCCTTGGCAAGTATCGTGGAGATGATATTCTGCTTGGGACGGCGTTTCTGGATGGTATCGCTCGCCATCTCTTCGTCTGAGAGTTTTCAAACCGCCAGTCCTCCTCACTGCGACAATTTTGTTCAGACCTGGCGGTGATTGCTTCTGCACACGGATGTTAACTCCTCTTCGTGACGATTATTGTATTGGCCTGCCCTCAAGAGAAGCACTCCAGATTACGATACGATATCGTACCAACATTCCAAATCTGCACGAGATAAGCCGAAAACACTACAGCCCCCCAAAGCGGCCCAGTTGCAATGTGGGAAACTGCGCAGAAAAGTTCACCCCGCCCCTGCCAGTTGTTCCCGACTCGTACGATAGGTACAATTCGCCCTACGATGGAGATAGATAGCCCGAAACTGGGAGACACACAAAATCCCTGTGTTTTGACTTCTGCTGAAATCCAGGTTCCAGGCGTACTATCCAGGCTATGAGGAGAATAGTCACTGCGTCGGTCAAGAACTGCGCTGACATAAGTTGCTCGTCACATCGAGGAGGATATACGTCGTCATTATTGATCTCCGGTTTACATCGTTTCCATCAGTTGCAAAGATTTCCATCGATGATGCAATATAATCAGCAGTCAACAGGAAAATATTACTCTTACGATAGAAAGGAACCTAAAATCTTCGTCGAAGGATGGCTCAGCAAATCTTCCCATGAAAAAGAGATACATAATTCAAAACAAATAGATCATCGTATCAATATTAATACCGCAACAGGAAAGCAAAAACTGTCCACTTCACCACTCAATCAACAAGCCACAAATGCAATTATATCGCAATTATCATCACCTGCAAACATATTGACAATGTCACGGATACTTGCTACTCCATTTCTTTCATACATGCTCATTTCGGAACATAGTCGCAAAACTAATGATGAACCATCGTCCGTTCTTTCAGAGACTGGATCATCATATGGTGGTGCTGCACAAATTTCTGATGTAGCTACTTCAGAAGCTGCCACTACCACTTTGGATGCTGTTACAACAATATCAACAACAAATTTGGGGGATCAAATATCTACTACTCCAGCTATCGCATTATCACTATTCCTTATTATGGCATTTACAGATTTTCTTGATGGGCATATAGCACGGACGTATCCCACTACTGCCACAGTCCTTGGGACATATCTTGATCCTTTTGCTGATAAGTTTTTCATTAGCACATTAAGTTGTACATTGTGCTACACGGGAACATTGCCAGGGATGTTGGTTGGATTATGGGTAGTGAGGGATGTGGGAGTGTTCGGATCTGCGTATTGGATGGTAAGACAAGAGACTCTTAGGAATAATCAAAACAACAGTGACAGCAACATCGCCATTATGGACCCACTAAATACCCCCCTCAAGGTGCAGGCTAGTTTAATGAGCAAGGTGAATACAACATTGCAAATTGGATTGATTGCATTGGGAATAGCGGGTGATGTGCCGACAATACACATCCCTCCAGAGTTGATGACCTCCTTAATCTGGGTTACGGCAGGGACAACGATTGTATCTACCTTGGGTTACTTAGATGGTTCGGCGTTGAGAAACTCAGGAAATCGATGATAATTATGGTGCTATTAATTACTTTGAATTTTTCGTCGAGAACAACACGTCTTGGTTTGTTAATACATCTGATTTACCCAAATATTAACTTGAAGTCCCCTCAATGACTTAAATTATTAAAGGATAATATCAATGGTGTATAATTTACAATAGATAATTACGATGTGGATTGCGACATTTTTTCATACATGTTTTGTCAAACCCAGTTCGAATTTGTCTGAATGCTCCATTTCCACTAGCACAATAATTAAACGAACCCTCACAGCACATGAAATTGAAGTAGAAGAAACAAAAATTTAACCCTGAACCGCAGTCTTTCCCTCCCGTTCTAAGTCCTCCAAATGCAAATATGTACTCCCCACTGGTAAGAATTCAACCATATGTTCCTTGGCCATCACCCCCCTCCCCACAGCCTTCTTCTTAATCCCTGCCATCTCCCCATCACCCAAAGTGCCAACAAATTTAATAGGGTTGCCACCCCATCGTCCACCACTGGGAATACGTGTGTAGGGTGGTACGACTGATCCGGGCTCAAGGATGACGTTGGATTCGACCCATGCACCCTCAAGTATAGTACACTTATCCCCCACGTCGACTAGGTCATCGACACGACACGAAACGAGGACAGATCCGGACCCAATTGAAACAAAGTGTCCAACATGTGTCACGGGGGGGAAACCAGTTTCAAGGACTTTGCCTACCTCCTTACCCGAAACGACAACACCCTCTCCACTAACATTGGTATGCGTGCCGCCAGTTTTTAACGGATCAGTCTCAACGGCATTCTTCGCACAGCCGAGCGTAGTTACCACTGCTCCTTCTTGTATATTCGAGCAAAAGCCGATTGTGATTGGAAAGCCCGAATCAGCACGTACCACGGCATTGTACCAAACAGACGACTCATCCCAATTGGTAACGTTGCCGATGACTGAGGCTGTGGGTGCAATGAAGGTATCATTCGTTTGGAATGGTGTTTGGTTTAAAAAGGTCATCTTAGGACGATGGCGTGTGAATATCTGAGAGCAAAGAGTGAAGGACACATATAAAATGGTTTGGGTGAGATTTTCATTAAGAAAAAAGGAGATATGAAATTATCGTTCATCATTCGATATAAGAAGATTGTAAAATAATAACGAACATAAGAAATGATGCCTCATTCAAAGTCCATCTTAATGTTCGTACCTCTAGACCAGATGAGTGCTTCAACGCCGCTCCTGTTTCGCGGAGAGCACGTCCTACTACCGCCTTCGTCGCCATTGTATGTAGAGATAGATTAGAGAAAGATGGTATGCTGGATCTTCAGTACATAAATATATATGTATTTATGAATGTGTTTTACTCCTTTTTGGAAAGAAATCGTTTGGGGGGACAAAGAATTTAATGTGATTAACCCTTTGTTCACCGGACGTACTTTACGTAGACAATTTAGCTGTTTTTTCCCGCTAAATTTCGGGCGATGGACTTTGACCATGAATATCGCCCCTACTACGATGAGTTAGGTCCTGGGTAGAAATGCGATTAGGTAGCTCCGATAGTCGTCTATCCATTGATGTTAATAGTTTAATATATGACGGCCGTTTTTTATGACATTTATCTATTCTCGATATCGACCCTATTTAAGATTCTTGAATTGGCCA
>Ga0247843_1002543_pt1 | contig 32729 bp, 24 predicted proteins | sample LaCruzMarch2017__FD_192420 | JGI IMG/M metagenome (GOLD analysis project Ga0247843, IMG submission 192420) | Freshwater microbial communities from meromictic Lake La Cruz, Castile-La Mancha, Spain - LaCruzMarch2017_8m | ecosystem: Environmental > Aquatic > Freshwater > Lake | place: Spain... | reverse complement strand
AATATCGTAAGGCTTGGAAACTGTCCTCGGGGTGATTATAAAATACGATATTAGAATTGATGTAATAGATACACATCGTTGTCGTCTCGGCAGTGAAATAAGAAAGCTTTATCGTATCGTACCGGTGAGACCATCATCGCCTGCGACAATTGGAGTATTTGTAAATACATAAATATAGTAAAGGATCTGCTTCTTACGTCGTCTCGTGTCGTCTTCTCTCGGTGGCGGCTCGATGATTCCTCAAGCTCTAATTCAGCGACTGATCATCCTTCACGATGGACTTATATCATGCCCAAACAACAGCTCTTCGTGCCCTGATTATGATAGGAGTAGTCGTCGATGGAGGGGAGATCCAGGTGCAGCACTGAGTGAGGACGCCTCTCTCGAAGAACATGCCGAGTTCGTGCTCTACTACCACGATCATTCACTTCCCGTCTCAACAACACTCGAGTCATCTATATCCCGACACGCTACCGAAGAGGCAGTTCGTTTTGCTGGTCTATGTCGTGCATTGCGCTCTCTTCCCCGTGCGTTGATACAGTGTGATCTAGATGACAATGATGACGATGATAATAACAATGATGATGTGAAGAATTCGTCAGAAGAGAGGTATGCAGAGGAAGATGTGGTAGACGAGGCAGAAGTGGTCCATTTCTCTGAATCAAGATTGATCTACGTCCCACTCGAGCTCGATGGGAATGTCTTCGCGGTGGCGCAAATTCCTCGTCATGGTGCTTACAGTGGTGGTGGTTGTGCCGATCCGATATCAATTAAGAATGTCATACTGCGGATGCATACCGAATTTGCTCTAATGAATGGTGGTGGAGGCATACATCGATCACTGCTGCGTACTAGACGACTCGAGTGCACGAATGAATGGACCATGGGAGATGTTGTTAGACCACCTCGGAAAATGTCCACCAGTTACGTAACAAATAACAACGACTGGCGCTATGGTGGAATGGCAGAGCTCTTCGAACTGCGCCGCGAGCGTCGTAAGATCACAAGAGACACATCATCAAATTCTCCCACCAGTCTGATCGACTGCGATCATCGTATTAGTATGCTGTTGCGGGTACTTCCAATAACGACATTAAGAGCAGAACTGGTCGTTCATTACGACGATCGATTGCGTCATATCGTTGGAAGGCGTGTGGTGGACGATGTTCCATGCCTGAATCCGTGTCCTAGATCAGTGCCAAATGAGTTCATCAGCTTGACGGCTGCGGAATTCTTGAAAGCAATGGTGCGTGAACGTGTGCCAAAAGTTATGTCAAATCGAGGTGGTAGATTATATGGTATGAGTTTCTTTTATCAAGATGGATTGGTCCATTCTGAGTTTGCTGCTGATGCAGGTGACAATGATAGACGACAAGGTGAATCAAACGCGGATTTTATTCAGCATAATGCTGCCATTGCTATGATTAATAATACTCAGAGAAATTTCGACAAGAAAGTTGACGCAGGCTTCGTGACATATACTTCATCCCAGACCGATACGAATGACGGACCGATTGACTATATTTACATCCGCAGCATGGAGAAATACATACGACTTCAGCGTATTTATCTTCCAATCTTCGATGTCATTGACCTCGATAACGAAATAAAAACATTCGTGGCGATGTTTGAGAGCCAGGATCTTACATTCCTCTTATTTTTTGAGCTACCAGGAGGTGAGCAAGGAGAAGAAATGCGACAATCGAATGATGGACGTGTCAAATCCATCAGCAGTACAACTCAAGCCTTAATAGACGCGCTTGTTTTTCTCAACGACGAGCTTACCCAGTTTTGTTGCATTGTGAGTAAAGCAGATTCATCCGCATCCACTTCTTCGATCAAAGAAGACGACGAAACAACGTTTCGTGGAGAACATGGAATGGAAATAATACACATCAATCGGGACGAAAATAGTTTTGTGATCTACAGTCAACATGACTTAGTACAAAATGTTAGATTGAAACGAGCTGTTTCGAAGCCAAAATTTGGTCTGAGGGGCAAGGGGATCAAGTCAAAAGACATTAATGTGTCTTCGTCGTATCCTTCCAACCTCCTTGACTGTCGACATAAACTTGCTGCATCGTTACCGCCTGAGGGGATGCTGGCATTAGATGAAATGTTCAATGAGATAGGATGCTTTACTGGTCGATGTGACTCAGGTGGTATAGATGTGAAAGTCGAAGTTGACTCGGGCTCACCGCCCAAGTCAATTGAATTGTGTACTTTTTTGCCACAGGGTTGGGTCTATGGCCGTGCCTGTGGCAGCATTGAGCTCTATATTGTCCTGGACCCGAGTAAATTTATGACAGTAAATGAAGTCCAGAAGAAGACTACACGTATTCGAGAAATATTAGGTGTTGAATAGCTGCCTGACCGTAAGGAAAGTTGATTAATTAATTATTTGCATATCGTACGGTCTTCTCTCCTCTAGACTTCTTATAAGGATTTATATTACACCACAGTCTGCAACCGAAATCAATACAGTAGGCCGTCCCCTCTTCGTGAACACTCCCGATACAATATCATTAATCACATCCATCCCATCACCCTTCACCCTTCCAAAGGCAACGAATCGTCCATCAAGCTGGGGGTTAGGGTTGGTGGTAATTAAGAATCGTGAATCATTCCGATGTACGCCAGGACTCATCATTGATACTATTCCTGGACCAGTGTGTGATATTAAGAATCCCTCATCGTTGAATGAATAGGGAGATGTGTATGTTCCCATTGTCGGATGACATCGTCCACCGGTACCGTCGTTGGATATTACATCCCCAAGACAGAGACCGACTGTCTTTTCAATTTTATATACCAGTGTCGAGATGTATCCCTTTGCTCCCCCTCCTTTGTTCTCGTCGCTGTTGCCGTCGTGTCCCTTTTCCTGACAAAGTAAACGAAAATTCTCGGTGGTCTTGGGCAGTGCTGCAGTGGCCAATTCAATTACAATTCGTCGGGGGGATGCCCCCGCCACGCTTAAATCAAGATATGCCTCAGTCTTACTATTCACATCTCCAATTGGCAATGATGCATTCATATTAAATACCTCATTGTTAATTGCGTTCAATTCATCGACGTCACGATAATGCCATCGCCCCTGTAAGTGCCTTCCGCCTAGTCCAGCGCGATACTTTTTAAGCCACCCATGTCCTCGAGCACCGCGTGTACCGGTTGCAAATGTTCGATGGTGAACGGTGGAGGAGAGGGTGGGTACGATGAGGCGTTGGTGCCGTAGTAATTTGATTGCGTTCATGGAGGTCTGGTGAGGCACGGCTCGACTAGTGATCCCTTTTCAGCCCGAACATACACGTGTTCCGGTGTCGGCAAGTACGCGAGTCCATCAAGCGGCATTCTCCTATCTGGGATGGTGTAGCCTGTTGTAGAGCATTGTTTGTTGCACATTGCACGCTGTATTAGTTTTCTGATCATCCATGAACTCTCCGACAGGCTCCATTACTCGTTCTGTGCAGCGAAGTCGTAGAAACTTCGATCGTCGACGGAACAATAACACTTCTAACAACTTGGTTGTGATCGACAGTGACGACGACAATGACGACGATGGAGATCAAAAGCCGGCCGCGAAACCATCATCAAAAGCCTCTCAAAAATCTGAATCCGCTCAAGGGAAGGACAAGTGTATTATTTCGTTGCTGGATAGCGACGAGGAAAATGAACCAAATGGCACCGCCGACGAAATGATACAAGTACGGAGCAGGGATAAGGGGGGCATTAATCGACTGTTGGGGCATCCTCGTGATAAAACGACAACAAGTGCAAGTGCCAGCATTAATCGAATGTTGGGGCATCCTCGTGATAAAACGACAACAAGTACAAGTGCCAGTGTTAATCGAATGTTGGGGCATCCTCGTGATAAAACGACAACAAGTACAAGTGCCAGTGTTAATCGAATGTTGGGGCATCCTCGTGATAAAACGACAACAAGTACAAGTGCCAGCATTTATCGAATGTTGGGGCATAGTCCCAGTCGCACGAAGAAGAGAAGCATGGATGACGAGGCCGTAGATCGAGAGCTGGCATTTCGACTACAATGTGCAGAAGATCATACAAGCAAATCAAATAGTCCGAGTAGATGGAAGAAGAGGCATAGAGATGAGGAGGATGCGGATCGAATGTTGGCTGAGAAATTGCAGCGTGAGGAAAGTAAGGCAAGTAAGAGTAGTAGTCACTCTGCGAGTGCTGATCGAAAGTTGGCTCAAGAACTTCAACGAATGGAAGATGAGGCATCAAGGAAGGCAAGTCCAACAAAGGAACGGAATTTAATGGCCAAGTCGACGGATGGGAGGGCGGTGCTTGCCGTGCAGGAAATTATTGCTCTTGTAAGAACCACCAAGGAGCAATTTATAGACACCAACCCAGCATTGAAAGGCAGTATTGAGGCAGTAACAATTGATGATATGGTGTTCATGGCTAAGAATATGTTGGAGAAACAGAAGGAGTTTATTGATGCACAACTTCCAGGTGACATTGGTAAGTGTCTCTCGTGTGGGTTTGGTTTCATTGATCTTGGTGTGGAGTTTTGTACTCAAAACGTCCCCCAACCCCTTCATAATAAGATATTGGGTACCATTATACCGATCAACGAAATATCGTGCATATTCGTACACACGGACTTCTCACAAGTGCTGAGCGTCAATCGAACAATGTCGTTGCAACCCCAAAAGGAAGGTGAGGTTGGATAACATATAGTATTTACTGATCAATTGGTATACATTGTTCCTGCTTATCCAACTTGTGTCCACTACAGTGTCTTCGGCGACGGGATATACACTGCGAATAATGGAACTAACTTTTCAGCTTACGGAGATACAGGCCTCATCGTTGCCAGACTGAAAGGTAAAATGGTCCGTGTACCTAGATGTCTTGTACATAGCCAAGTAGTTGACGCCAATACTATCATCGGTGACAAGATGATGGGGGGCATCATACCTGGTGGTCATGTGTCTGCACCAACGCAGTTTGGCGCTGATGGATGGCCTATCAATGATTCTTACCATGAAATCGTACTCCGATCGTCCACACAGTGCTTACCAATGGTCAAGTTTGACAGAGCATTGAGAGATCACAAGGCGGGTAGAGATTGTATTAGAAACTTGAAATATTCGTTGCAAATGATATTGGATAGGCTATTCAACCAAGGTCTGAGCAAGAGCAGTATTCTCAGTGCGCCATTGATTGGGCCGTCAGTCAGATCCTTGCCTCGGTATGGGATGGCTGGCATGCCATTTCCATCATCTCTTCCTCCCCATCTCAATTCACAAACGCAACAAATGCAGCTCCAAGCCCTTATTGCTCAGTCAACCCAAGCCCTTATGGCCACAATTGGAGGAGGGAATGTCCCTGCTACAGTGCAGCCCACAACTACCCCAACGATGGGTGGCATAGCTCAGCCCACAGCTTTCGGTATTAGATTCAATCCGATGTCAGCAACGACCACTCAAGCAAATAATACACCAACAAGTACTCTTCATTACGTAGCTCCAAAGAGTCTTTCTAAGAGTATTCCGTCGAACGCACTAATTGCACCTCCGTCTGACTGCAACATGAAAGACAAATGTGCAATCTGCCAGGAGAGACTAGAAAAAAGACGCTGTGTAGCACTGAAAGTATGCAATCATGTATTTCATAAAGGATGCATTCAAATGGCTTTCCAGTCCCAGTCACAGTGTCCAATTTGTCGTGTACCCGTTGGGGCACCACAAGGAAAATCTCCATCTGGAACCATGTCTGTGTCTGTTAACCCTGTTCAATGCTCTGGCTTTCAATGTGATACATTGGTTATCTCCTACAATATTCCCGCTGCACGTCAATTGAGCTATCACGACAATCCAGGTGCGACCCATGGTAGCAAAGTCGCTACCGCTTACGTGCCGAATAACGAGGACGGTGTCAATCTTCTGAAACGGTTGAAATTCGCATTCAAGCACGGTCTCACTTTTACAGTAGGAACGTCCATGACAAGTGGGAAGACTGATCAGTGTACATGGTAAGATGTTGATCAATGTTGCTTGTCTTATCCCTGCGCTTCAATAAGTTAACCTACTTGACTTTTCTCATGATAGGTCGTCTATTCATCACAAGACATCTCCGTCTGGAGGTACTCAAAGTCACGGATTTCCTGACCCTGAATACTTTCGTAATTGCAACAGGGAGTTGGACGGAGTCTCTGTGCCATCTGCACAGGCTCTCAATTACGTTGGAAATGTTATCTAGCTAATGATCGATGTGATGTCGTTTGGAACACATTCATAAGATGAAAATAGCAAATAATTATATTGTGGTTAACAACTAGTTGAATATGTAGTTTATCACTACTACTTCTATTTACAATGCCACAATCTCGCACCACTGTACCAATTTTTATCTATGACTCCTGTTGGACTGACTTTGCCATGCCATGGAGTCTTACGAAACATTTCTTTCATCGCCGAGCCTGTGCGTTCCGACAGTCGGCCATTGGATGAACCTAAGAGCCGCGACAAACCGGAGATTGCTCCTCCTCGCTCTTCTTCATATCGTAAGAGGGCCTGTTCCTTACAACGTGTCGCAAGGTGATGATTATGCATTTTCTCTGCAATCTGATACCAAAGCTTCCACGTCAATGAGTTACCGCCCGGCAATAGATTTTCGTGTAGGCTAAGTGCAATACAATGTTGTGCCAAGAGGTACTCTCCACGCGAGTACTCAAGCCTCGCCATGGAATAGAGTATCAGAGATCGCATTGTGGCATCTCCCTCCTTAGACCCTGTCAACCTGAGCGCATTGTCGAACAGCTGCTCAGCTCTCGAAGGATTCCCTAAGTGGTATTCACAGACTCCCCAGGTGTGGAAGAGACGGGCCAGACCACTTTTTCCGACGTCGACACATGCATCCAGGTTGTCAACATCGGATAAGGCCTGTGCCCCTTGAATAAGTATCGCCTGAGACTCCACATAATTCTTTTTCTTCATTTCGTACTCTGCAAATGATTGATATGGATCAGCACTCCTTGATCCAGCTCGGTGACATGCTGCCTCGTACAAAAGCCGTGCCTTCTTGGCTTCGCCATGGCTGGCCTGCAAGTCTGCCCATTGAATTAGCAAGCTCACGTCGTTCGGAAATAATTTAGCGGCCTTCCCCAAGACGATGTGAGTCGACTCGTATGTTCCATGAATTGTCTCCATACGAGCCCAGGACTTCACAACATTTATCCACTTATCACCCGAATAGCTACGAGCATATTGATTACCACGCTCGACTGATTCAGAACCCTGATCTGGTGATGTTTGGCGGTATGTACGACTGCGGCGTTTATCTTCGTAGCTCGTTAAAGCGTCTCGGTACACCTTCCGTGCTTGCTCTATATTCCCCTCACTTTCTTCTAGCTGCGCTAACGCAATCACACCCTGAGCATGCATCCCTCCAGTAACATCCAGTGATTGGCGTAGTAAGGTTCGGCTATCACGTTTGTGTCCCTGTGCATAAGACACAAATGATAGTGATGTATAGAAGAAAGCTTTACTCCACTCTGGTCCATGTTGCAAGCCCACCAAGTATGACCCCTCCGCTAGGTCAAGCATGTTGGCGTCCATGTACACATCGCCCAGTGCGTGATGTAATCGATGATTATAAGGACAATTCTTTATGCCCTCTTTTATGACATTCAGTGCTGCGCCAATATTGCCATGTGTGTGTTCCAACGTTCCCAACGCGTGGTACGGATTCGGATAGGTAGGATTGCATTTGATAGCACGACGATAGTATTTCTTGGCACTGTTATCGTTCCCCGCTAGGCGTTCAAGCTGTGCTAATCCATTCAACAAGTGTGAATTCTCAGGCTCAGACCGTAACGCCTGCACGAGCATGGCCCTTGCCGAATGGAGGTTACCATCCTCTGATTCCATCCTTGCCAAGCGTCTTACAACACGCATATCGTTGGGTGTAGCCTCGCGCAGCTGAGTCAGTATGGCCTTGGAGCGCTTGCGATCGCCTGCCTGATCGGCGAGCTTTGCTGCCATATACATTTCTCTCACCTCACGATTGGAATAAATAGATGAGGGAGAAGAAAATGTCTTGGATAGCTGATTGATTGATTCCTCATTTACCATGCTGTCGTTTGTCTCGTCATCATACTCATCTTCTACATCTTCTTTGTCAATGTCATCGTCAATCTTGGTGACATCAGTAGAATTGCTAAAGAAAGACTCGTCCACAAGCCCCAGCACTCCACGTTTTCTCTTGCCCTTCTTCTCCTTGGTCAGTGCCTTCCGCTTATTGGTGAGCGCCTCCACGTCATAATTATCGGTATCGACATCTGGCATATCCACCACAATGATCTCCCCCTTGCTCTTCTTACTAAGTTCTATTAAATACTTCAACCCGCTCAGCCGATCCTTAACACGCTTACGATCCTGGACGGTAGCCCAAGCTAATAATCGTTGTTGTAAGTCAGCTTTCTTTCCTGACATGATCAAATCGCGTTCGGCACATGCCGCTCGTAGTTCATTTTTCTTCAATGCATTGATTTGAGTCTCAGAAGGGACCCACGGTAGAACGCAGGGTGGAACATTCTCGACTAGGCTATCAGGTCTAACATCTTCACCCCCTAATTTTGCATCACTATTCTGCAAGGAGATTGTCGGACTGATAATGCGAGGTCGCAAAGGCCTGTCATTATTGTAATTGGCAAAGTCCTCGAATGAAAATTGCAACTCGCCAGCATCCCAATCGATGTTGTCGTTTTCCTCTACTTGAAATCCCAATACATTACTACCGGTGCTGCGCGATATTGACAAAGAGGTTGTAGAGCTGCCACCTCTACCAGGAACGAGGTGTCGTGGTGAACTAAATTGACGTCCCACTGCCCCCCGTCGCATTGGCATGAATCTCGACTCTGTCTTGCCAATCGTTAATAATTCGTCCATGGACATGGTCAGTGGTTGTTGACATGGTTGGTGCAACGGACCTCGTCCTCCTCGTGACTCGTCCAACGTGGAAGAAGCGCTGCCGATAATATCTCGTGCTACTGCCCCCTCCAACAACGACTGAGGACGAGCGGATGTCAATGATGAATAACGCTCCCTCCGCTGAGAAAATGTACGTGATGTGGAGAATGCTGCTGCCTCGGCCTGGAGACAGTGTAATGAAATTGCCGCTACAGCAGCCGTGATGTATCGAGGACTTCTTCGGCCTTGCATAATGCTCTTGATATTGTAAAGAAAATACTAAAATTAATATGAATCTGCAATAGCTAAAATGAACCAGCAACTGAAACTGTCCAGAAGTGGCTGCCGTTGCGATATTATTTATGAATCGAAATCTGCGTCGTCGGTCGTCATGAAAAGAACAACTCGGATCGGTTTGGGGAGATGGTTCCGGCCGAGCCCGCCAAATTCAAATGTGTTACGGACTTTTAAACTTTTTTGTGAAAAAAATTCATTGATATTAGATATTATCAACTAAAGGACCTGTTAATTGATGTCCTTCTTTTAACTAGACGAAAGAAAGTATGGAGAAGCTGACATTAATCTAAAGTGTGGTGGGTCATATTAAACAATACTTCCTTCTATTACACTATCTCACAATGCATCTCCGATCCAATGCAGAATGTTTACAGAGTGTGATAAAGTGCATAGTCTGTCGGACTCGATTCCGCTTCTTCCACACAATGCACTAACAAAACTACTTCAATCACTCTCATTTCAACCTATTGTAAAACAATAGCGTCCTTAATCACATCGCACGCATCATCAATTCGATTTGCCTCTATCCTCAGACATTCATAATTTGCACAGTTTACACTGACCAAGTCCTCACACAGCTTAAGCCGTGCAACCTTTGTTGAATATGCCCCAGGACTAAACATTTGCAGCTCTTCATCACGTGGTCCGACTGTTATTTGTAACGCCGATGGATTTACACGTAACGATTCACGAACTATACGCTCAGATGCCATTTCTCGTTGCTGTGTAAACCCACCGACTAAATTAATGACTGCATCTGCCTTGGACAATGTATCCTCTTGCCACCCCAAAAAGTCTTGTCCTACAATGTCAAGTAAATCTCCACCATCCCAATCTCTTAACTTCACACTCGGGTGCTTATCGAGGAATCCACGTCCGACCCAACCAAAATCTCCGGATACACGTATTGGTGCGGCAGCTAGGAAGGCATTACGACAGAGTATCGTAACATCATGTCCATCATTCGTTAGGACCGAGGAGAGAGTGGCCCCAATTTTGCCGGTCCCTCCTGCCAAGACGATGTGGAAGCAATAAACGATAGATGAATGTAATAGTAGCACAATTATCGCAGCGAATAAATAACAATGAGTCACAGTAGTTTTAATCATTGTTGGAATGATGAAGTCCCTCGAAAAGTAACTTGAATAGGTTGGCGGGAACAATGCACGCTTTGTATTTTTGATGTTTATTTTGGTGTCGTCATGAAACTGCTTGCTAGCATCATCGTGCTCCTAGTTTTGACCAGGAACGGGATTTGTAATGCTCAGCTACTGAGTGCCTATGAACAGGCCTATGGGCGATGGGATGTCAAACTGTCGAAGAATTTATTTAGAAGATGGCATTTGTCTACACTACTTGTCAACGACCGTATCGACGAATTAAAACGAAGCAAGAGAGATACAGAAGATGGTGATTTGCAACTGCTATTCCCAGAATTGCTTCCATTAGAACGACGTAGTACACAAGTTGATGAACATGGTATAGAAAATCAAGCACATACGACAACCAAATCCGTGAGCTGCGTATCATGTATATTGAATTTAGAAAAGAGCGGAAAGTTTTCATTGTCACTTGTGGAAGAGTTAAATGATGAGAATGATCTCATTAGCAAAAACATACCTGCCAAGATTGAAGATTCCAGTAGTACATTATCATCCAGTCAACCAACATCAATGAATTATCAACCGCTAGCAGGGGAATGGTTCCTAACTCCCAATCCATATTGTGTAACAGATAGACATTACGATGAATTACTTCTTGTTTCTGAACCACGAATACGACGTTCCAGCACTGTAGAAAAGGCAAGGGTTGAGTTACGGTGTCAAGTATGGGGACGATATGGAGCAGGTGCGGTCCGAAGGAATCTCGGCATGAAACATGGAAGGGTACGGGGTAGGATGACTCATGGTTCGATTGTCATTGTTAAGCAACAATCTCCAGATGTGCACGAGATTGGGACAGGGAAAGAGAGAAAGAAAGCTTCAACAGCGACGACAAGGGAGGTTGTGGGCACGTTTACTGGCAGAGCAGTAGACAGTGCGCTATTGGATGGAGATCATTGTACTACCAACACAAATACAAACGAGATACCAGCGGAAGATATTGATTTTGACGATCAAGATGATATCGACTTTGGGGAGAAATTTATTAATTAAGTCAACTATGACTTTGATATCGTCATACAATCTGCTATCTATGTTGACATCCATATAAATCTTGTGTCTCTCACGTTAATCTGTATCCAAAGTCGCTGATACTGTCGGTTCCCTCGAACACGGGCTCCGACTCATTTTTTCTCCTTCTTCTCTCACTCGCCCTCACGACGAAAACTACAAGTACAATTGAAGCTATGGCAATTGTTATATATAGACACACGGCCATCCAGCTTCCCCAGAAGCTTATCTCCTCGTGTAGAAAATGCCAATTTCCCACGGAATCCTTACCATACCTTGATTGATGATTGTTCCAACTACCAGAGTTCTCCACATCGTAATAGTATGTATATGCACCTCTCTTCTGTTGAATAGCACTGCAAACAGAATCAAGATATTCCAATGAATTATAGTTCATGTCATAATCGTAAAAGCTATAAGTGCCACTCTGGTACACATTCTTAGAACAACTATTGAATGCTACCATGTCTGTGTCAAACATATTCGAGCAGTATCCATTCACATCTTCCTTATCCTCCGCAGCGGCATCATCATTGTTTCCGCTGCCTTCATTTGCTGGGTCATCAAATTCTTCATTCGTACATGACATCGTTTTAGTAAAAGCATACTTTATATACGTTTCTGCCATTGTAAATGTATCCGCACTGTTATATATGTAATAGGATGGAATATCAGCGAAGGACTTTTGATTTGTGTACACTGTACACTTTTCATCAAGGAATACTGCAATTTCGACACCATCACCATCGTACGGGCTGCACATGAAACCAACATACAGATTATTGTTATTCCAACTAACGCCTGCATTTAAACACGAGGATAGTTGGGTAATTAATTCCGTGACAACATCATCTTCGTTGTCATCAGCGACATCATCGCTGTTGCCAGTGCATCCATATGATTCGCATTGACTGCAAGTGATATAACTCGTTGTCCGACGTGAGTGTTGTTCTAATAATTTGCGTCCGGCATCATCAGTGTCATAGTAGTCTGCCTCGGCACTGGCATCATCATTTGACGCTGCTTGGTACGCGCCACAGAAGTCATTGTAATATGTATCACAAGCAGTACAATAATCACCCTTCACGGATGCATGATATGATGCCACATACTGCACATACGATGACAAGTCGAGGAGATATAAATCATCCTCTGATGCACTGTCACAAGCGCCTTGTTGACAAACGTGAAAAAGGACGTATGACTTTGTGGATATAATTGAACCCGCCTTCGTGTACTCAATGACATCATCACTGAATAGATCATTGTCTAGTAGTTTCACATCGACGCATTGTCCAAATTGTAGATTATAGCTCCCGTCGAAATTGTTTTCATTGTCTTCCTCGACACGTCGTCGAGCAGAAGAAGACTTGTACGGACGAGCTTTGTGCATCAGTGTCTGCATGATTTGGCGGCCACCCAGCTTGTAACCATCCGCCGCGTTCACGATGCTACCGCTGGTTGGGGGCGGGCGACGCGGGGTCTTGGAGGGTGATGGATGGAGGCGCGGCGACTTCCGTTGGGAACTTTCTTTTTCTTCGACACCGAGAAAATCTTTGAAGTAAGAAGCGGCGAGAGTTTCGGATTTGCCGCTGTGCTGAGTACACGAACGGCGTTGAATGACATGACGATGTATCTGCTGCTGCCTCGCTAGCAGTTGAAATCTTTGAAGTAAGAAGCGGCGAGAGTTTCGGATTTGCCGCTGTGCTTGAGATTACTCGGTACACGAACGGCGTTGAATGACATGACGATGTTATCTGCTGCTGCCTCGCTAGCAGTTGGAGCTCTACTCATGTCGAGCATCAGCGGCAGCATCGTGAACGCGGCGGATGGTTACAAGCTGGGCGGCCGCCAAATCATGCAGACACTGATGCACAAAGCTCGTCCGTACAAGTCTTCTTCGTCTCGACGACGTGTCGAGGAAGACAATGAAAACAATTTCGACGGGAGCTATAATCTTCAATTTGGACAATGCGTCGATGTGAAACTACTAGACAATGATCTATTCAGTGATGATGTCATTGAGTACACGAAGGCGGGTTCAATTATATCCACAAAGTCATACGTCCTGTTTCACGTTTGTCAACAAGGCGCTTGTGACAGTGCATCAGAGGATGATTTATATCTCCTCGACTTGTCATCGTATGTGCAGTATGTGGCATCATATCATGCATCCGTGAAGGGTGATTATTGTACTGCTTGTGATACATATTACAATGACTTCTGTGGCGCGTACCAAGCAGCGTCAAATGATGATGCCGTTGCTGCGACCGCATATGAAGCTACATACGAAGACGCAGGCCAGCATTCACGTCGGACAACAAGTTATATCACTTGCAATCAATGCGAGGCATATGGATGCACTGGAAACAGCGATGATGCCGCCGACGCTGATGACAACGACAAGGCGGCAGTACAGTTAATCGAAGAGTTATCCACTTGTATGAACACTGGCGTCGAATGGAATGGTAATTCTCTGTACGTTGGTTTTATGTGCAGCTCGTCTAGTGGGAATGGCGTTGAAATAGCTGTCTTCCTTGATAATCGCTGCACGGTCTACACCAATCAGAAGATGTTTTCAGAGATTCCCTCTTGGTATATATACGACAGTGCGGACACATTTACAATGGCTGAAACGTACATAAAGAGCGCATTTACTATGACTACTTCCTGTTCAAGTGTAGAGTTCGGCGATCCAGCAAATCAAAGCGATGATGCAGTGGCAAATGATGATGCTGTGGCAAATGATGATGCAGTGGTATACCAGGAAGCTCAAGTAGATGCGAACGACTATTGTGTGAACATCTTCCAATCAGGTATGGTAGCATTCAACAGCTGCGCTCAGAATGATGACCAGAGCAATAACAATGACGATTACAGCCAAAATATGCAGAATGCTGATGACTATATCGCCTTTTACGAGTATGACATGAGCTATTATGATTTAGCCGAGCTTGATACAGTGTGTGCTGTCGTTCAACAGAAGGAACAAGCATATTCTTACTATTACAACGTAGAGAAGTCTGGTAGTTGGAATAATTTCGAGTCTGGAAATAAGAGTAGATCATTTTTCTGGAGTAATTTGAATCTTGGCAGTAAGACTACAATATGCATTGGCGTCATAAGTGCCATAGCTGTGTCTGCATTGGTAATTGTTGCAATAAGGGAAAAGAGGAGGAAAAGGAGAGAAAGAATGACTGAGCCTGTCTACAAGGGTACTAGCTTCGGTAGAATTATGTGAAACAAGTGTAGCTCTATGTGATTGTATGTGCTTGTGGTTGTCGTTTAATGTCCACATTAATGTTCGGTCATGGATTTTTCACGTAAGCCCGGGCCTGATATGTACTAGAGTGAGAATTAAGCAGAGGCTTAATTTGCTTATAAAATCTTATGGAGAATCAGTTTTATGCTTCTTCTTTCTCTTGTCATACTTCAAACACCTGTCAAGAACAGACACGCGAAGGGCTATTGATGGCAGCGATGCCTCACTCATAGCTCGGTATTGCTTTGGAATACAGGCATAAAGTTGTGTAGCCTGCGAATGGAGCCAATGAGGATTGATTGCGTCTTCCAACAAAAGAACACACCTCATCAACGACTCTGGGCCTTGTGAATCTTTGACAAAATTGCGCCATGAAGCAGCTGATTCCGCAGTCCAAGATCCATTACCTGAAGATCCAACCGAGCCCCGGGGTAGGGCAGATTCAATGAGCAATAATGCACTTTTTAAGTGACCGAGTAGCAATTCTCCGTGTGACGCACACTGTCTTGGGAGAGCACATTCAAATATCTCCGTCTTCGTTGCAGAAGTTGATCGAGCGCGTTTCTTGGCGTTCAAATATTGGAACGCAAACATACTCTTCAACGCGGGAGGCGTCATATCATTAGCAATCGCAAAGTCTTGAAGTACTTCCTCCTGATGATGGATTAAAGATGACCAATGAGTTGCACAATAGAGACAAGTAGGATAAAAAAAGAGACTGACTTACCTGCACCTCCATGTTTATTTTGTTGGGTTCTACGACCCTATCTGGAACTACCCACCGGTCAAATCTGCTGCTCCAATTCTTAAAGTGAACAAGGTATCCATTCACTTTACCTGTGTCGGAGTCTTTTGATGAATCAACAATGACAGCATCCCAAAGGAATTTTCCATTTTCCGACTCGACAAGCACGTCTTCGTCCTCAACAAATGGCTGTGAAAAGAAATACATATAATTAGATAAATTGCTCACGTTCAAAGCTAACTTCAAAACAGAGAACCAACAATTTGTACTTACTTCACCAAAATCAACTTGCTCATCAGATTTAGTTTGGGAGGACATGTCTGGAGGAGTATTTGCCTCGACAGCATCGGGGCCACGGGGTTGACTTCGTTTCATCAAAAGCGTGGACCAAGACCTATTTTTCAAAGCCTTCGCCGCTTCTGGGAAAGTCTCCTTCAGTGTATCACACAAAGGATGCTTGCCAAGGCAAACCAAAACGGATGCAATTTCTTCTGGCTTTTCATATTTGTGCCATTGTTTTTGATCAGAAGCAGAATGCTGGCAAACAAAGAGGGAGTTTGACTCGGCGTTGAATACCCAGTATGTCCTCCCGAAGGGATCAGTTCCGATCGGAATAGTTTTGCCGACACTGAAAGCTGCTATTCTTGACATGTTATATCTTTGAAGTTGTATTCTCTCATTCATATATTTGTCCTTCAGAGTGCGGTGTGCGGCTACAGCACATACCTCGTGAGCACTCAGCGAACCCGAAAGGATAGATAGGTTGAAATCGCCACGAAACTTGAGCTCCGACTGGAAGCCAATAGGATTGTGTGGAAGGAACTGCGACAGGGTCAAGAAAAATGATTAGACAACATACTAATTCACAATATAAGCCAACAAAATATCCCTCAACATACCTGTTGCATCACCGTGTCAAAGTTTTTTATGGCATTATCGTCGCTCGTACTTTTCGACGAAACGAGCTCCCCACCAACGCGAACTCTGACGGCGATGACTGTCGTTCCCCGTTGTACTACTGAGTTAGAGGATACTTCACTGATTGATGTCATTGCATCTGGGTGAAGAAATTCATCTTCTTTGTTTTGATTATCGGGTATCTCGGCAATCATGTAAGTGGTTCGTTTATGTACAGCTAAAGGGAATATTTCTCTCCACTCCTGTCTGTTGGGGGTACGGCAGAGAGGGGCACCTAATGCTAAATCAGAAAGTCCGCAATAAAAACATTTTTCTTGGCACCTGACAGCGGGGAAGTCGAGTCCCTCCTCCTGATTACACAGGACGCCTTTAACAATTGTTTGAAGAAAATCTTCCTCGAATGAAGCTGCAGCCGATTTCAGTCCCTTCCCGATGCAAAAACCCACCAGTGCATCCTCTCTCTTCTTTTCACGCCTTGCCTTCGCGAGGAAACTGCACTCTCGTCTTTTTCGAAGTATATCTTCTTCGGAAAAGACCGCATCTATCGAGTATGATGGAATGTCTACAGCACTTTTTGTTTCATCAGGTCCATCGATTGAAATATTGATTGAACTATTGAATCTTATCTCCACATTGGCTGGGCGATCGTCGGCAGAAGAAGCTTGATCTCCTGAATCATTTGTTACGATTTCGGCAGCCGACTCAACCATTATTGGTAGCTGTCCTTTTTTGGTCGTGTTCTCGATCACCGGAGAAATATCATTTAAAGGAGGAATATCATCGGGAATCATTTTACTCCTAGCCTCCCAGGGCATCCCTGTCTTCTGTGGCGGTTCCTCGTCATCTGACGAGTCAGTGTCATCATCAGAAAGTTTACTTGCGGCAACATTTTTTGCGCCCCTGCACCTCCACAGCGTCATCAAGTCACTTGCGAGACGAGTATGTTCCTTAGCTTCAATCTTGCTACTGATCTCTTGTAACTCATCAGATTGTGAGCATTTGGTCACTAGAAGTATCAGCATCTGGATCCATTCATCAGCATTTAAGTCTTCTGGTTGATTTGTCAGAGAGACACACGCGGAAACAGTATCCTTGAATATTCCACTCGAGAGTGCAGCTTGAGCAGCCTTATCGCCGACCAAGGGAATTAAGGGAATGGGAAGTGCACCTCCTATTATATCCGAATCTCGTCCAAACCCATATCCGGGACATTCTGCCAAAGCTTGCAAACATCGCAGAGGTTCAACTGGATTGCCTACAATCGATGCATCGATATCTTCGACTCCCCAAAACTCAATGCGGCCAGAACTAACGTCCAAGACGCGATAGACAATTGAAGGCCTGCCATCCTCTGTGAAAAAGAATTTGCACGACTGAACAGTTCCTGAAAACGACTTCTTCCTAACAATCCTTCCAATACGAGGATCGGCAGTCAGCCAACTTCTGCCTGTCGCACATCGCGGACAGTACCAATCGCCGCTAGGCACATGGTCTAAGGCTGGCTTCAGACGACTCATGTTGTACTTTGCCTCACAACCATCGCATACGAGGACCATGGAAAACACATCACTTTCGTGGTGGTCAACACACATGTCATCATCCAAGTACTCGATTTCAGGTCTTTCTTTTGTCGGTGCAAGAACCCAATCAAAAAACATACGCTCGAATATTCGAGACATCTCCTCTACGGAGTTGACGATGTTGTTGGATGCATTGTTATTGATGGAATTCTGTACTATTGTGCGAACCTTCCTTCCAAATTCGGCTACTACTTCTTCTAGCGCTGGATCATCGTGGTTGGAAGAGAATTTGTGCCCAGCTTCGAGAAGGAATTGTCCGACATCGTACAACTGATGGAACAATGGTTAGAGACAAGATAAACGTAGTGCGTGTCAACAATGAAATGAAATCACTCACAGAAATTGGTTGCATGACATTTTCGTAGTAGCCTGGATATAGCTGTGGATCGACGGGATAAATAAATGGTTCCGCTGAGTTTGTTGCACACAGAGCACGTATGACTGCCAGACATCGACGAATGAGATCAGGTGCAATGGAAATATCTTCACAGAAATCATATTCAACCTTAGCTTCGGCAGCTTCGTCTTCTTCCGCCGCAACAACCTTACTGGGTCGACCGACCTTGTTACGAGGCTTTTTGGCCGGCTCGGGGGGCTCAGTTGGGATATGACTGCCAGCATCAGCGTCATCTTCAGCTCCTGATTTCTTTTCTTCCTCCGTTATATTAGTGTTAGCAGCTTCAGAACTATGTTCGCCGTTGACTCTAGACGCGGAAATATTAGATTCAGTAACATCCATTTTGTCAGAATCTTCTTCTCGAGAATTGTCCTTGCCATCCTCATCGTCATCATCATCTTCTTCGTCGTCGTTTGCGCCATCATCAGCACTCTTCCTTTCAAGATCCTCTTTCAGTTTCAACGCGGCTACCATGTACTTTTCTTTCTCCTGCTCCAACAGTTTAAACTGCTCCCTCGACATTTGATACATTTTGTGCAAGCCGATCAAAGGTCTTGTTGGCTCTTCGGACGCATTGATCGACGACTTAGTCACCGCTTCGTGACTTTCTAATGGCGGGGTGAAACGATCCAGTATGCCAATCACATGTTCTTTTGCTTTATGCAGATCTGCTTTATGCAGTTCGAGAGAACCGGGGGTCATGTTGTTCCCATTTCCCGAACGCTCCAATGTAGCAAGGCATTTTTCAAGGTCTTTAATGTACGATTCTGTCTCAGTCGACCCTGAAGATTTCAGCCTTAAAGCGGTCAAAGATTTCGATACATTGTCCTTCATGTGTTGGAGAGAAGTTGCAGGTTTTGACTTGATGTTGTGAAGATAGAATTGCCAATCTTCTGGGCCTGGTACGGAAGAAGGTGTGCAGGGAGTGCTCACGCGTGCCCTAACTAATCGTCGCCTGAATCCTTCGTCATGGTTTTTTTCCAGGCGCTGGTAAAAAATCACCACAGGAGACTCTTCGATCTTCTTCCATCTTTTTGCCTCTCTAGAGTTAGGGTGGCCGCCGCTTCTGTAACCTTTTACCAGGTTCGCCGCGTCTTGCTTTGAATATCCAAGATCTGTTGAAAGGTAAGGTGTTAGCGAAAACTCCGTATTTCAAAAGGGTAACAAGCGAGATACACTCACCGGTGAGAACGTCATAGACAAATACCATCCTAGCAATTTCTCGCCAGCTCAATTCAGTTACTGGGAGGCAGGACACATCTAAGTCTTCTTGTGGTCCACCCTCTGTACCATTCTTTCCGATGTTTTCTATAACGTTAGAGGACGTTGAAAACATTTTTGTCAAGCTAAGCAAACAAGATGTGCGATATGACGAGTGTTTGTTCAGTAATGAGTTAAAGCAACTGCGCTTTCCGGCATCAAGCAACTCACCTTGGGGAAATCACTTTACACAGGTCTAAGGCAATTCCTTTGAATAGATCCACCGCTTGTAACCTCTTTTGTTTATCAGATACATTTGTTTTCAAACAAACAAAGGCGTCTTGTAGTGCGTCCAGCGATGGGATGGTCGATAATTCTGTCGACTTAGAGAAAACTTCGGAGAACGAGTGCAGGAAGTCCCAAATCCTGACCACTTCTACTTCGTAAATGCGAGCCACTGGTGGTAGCATTTCACCGAATTTGGTTAGAATAGTGGATGAAGCGTCAACAAAGGAGGAAGATGCCGCATCACGCTCGATGGCATTGCACACAATTAGCTCGATGGCCTTGCGGCGCCTAGCGAACTCTTTAGTCATTCCTCGCGCTAAATTCATAACATTCCTCTCTCTGGCCATACAAGCCTCCTTGAATAGACGGTCATCCATCTGACTGTTGAGTTGCGCAAGCCTTTTATTTACCCGTGTCCTCTTCTTCTCGTCGTCTTGTTCTTGTCGAAGTCGTTTATTATCAGCAAGTGTTGCTTCGAATAGTTTACGTTTCATCTCCTGCAATAAAAGAACCAATTAGATGAGATGTATAGTTCGTCGAATCCATGGAAGAAAAGATTCTACTTACTCTCTCCCTGTCGCGCTTAGAATTACCACTGCTCTGTCTAGAGCCTTTGCTATCCATATTTTGTCTCTTCTGATGCTGCTTCAGTTGACGAATCTTCGCCTCGTGAACCCACGCCTGATTGCCACCCGAAGCCGACCGATTGGCATGAAAGACGTACAAAGGGGCAAACTCTGAACCTGGTAGGCCCTCAATTAGGCGTTCAATAGTCTGGGTGAAGAATGCATCACTCTTATCCAACATCCTGTATTTGACAGAGAAAACAATTCAGGGAATGTTCATAATAGAGCACTTAAACAATGAGAAAAAAATCTCAGATGACGAAACTCACGTAGAAGGGGTGACAATCTTTCTCTTATTTCCGGTATTGCCCATCAATGCTCTCTCTTTCTTCACAGCTGCTGCAAACCATGTCTTTTCAATTGCTGCCGACTCCTCGCGGCATAAGAATGGGTTTGCCGCGAAGGGAGAGATGGTAGCGATGCGTACATTGGCAAGACTAAACGATGCCGCCTTTGACCGCTTCTTGGTTGCTTCCAACTTTTTCTGCATCTCTGCGAGCTTTTTCCTTAGCTCAACCTCCTCTGTCGAATAATCTTCCTTTGCTACTTCTATTTTTTCAGCGTTAGCCTGACCACCATCATTATCGGCATCGCAAGCACTAGCACCATCTGTGTCTTTCTTGGTGGCATCGCCGTCGACTACCTTCTCTTTTGTTCTATCGTCTCTGCGCTTTTTATTGTATGCATCCATCTTTTCTCTGACTTCATTGAACCCATGGTTTCGCGATGCATCAAGCGATTTCATTGCTGCCTCATACATGACCTCGTCAATGAGTCCGAGGCTGAGCAGTGTTCTCCCCCAAGCCTCGATGGGAGATTTCGCAAGCACAGAACGAACTGATTTGCCATTCATTTCCGTCACGTGTCCGTCCGGCGTCTCAATAGGCGGGCAACCTTGGTAGGCCACAATAATGTCAGGATCAGGAAATGGAGCGATCTCGGTGACCCCGTCATCATACAGTATCGAGATGTCACATATCGCCTTCTTACGTTGTTTTTCTTTATTCTCAATTGGCTTGACACTGGTGATCGTCCCACCGTACATTTTGCACGTATCGAAACGGACGCTTACCCGCATCCCGGCCTCTGGATAACCTAACGGTTTATCCTTCTTAGACGATAAAGGAACCGCAATTGCGTCCACATCTCCACCAAGATGTGCAGAGGCGAGGTACGGGTCGAACGGGGATGATGGTTCCAACAATTTGTCCTCGTCGACTCCTGCACCCAACGTGACGCGGAAGACAGGTCCGTCTCCTAGATCTTCAACATTCTCCTTCTCTGCGATCAATATCTTCTCATCGTCGTCAACCAGCGCAGGTTCCTCGACATTCTCGGATTTCACCTTCTTGGCCATTTCGTCTCGATACTCAAGTAAGCTGCTTCCATCGAGTATGTCACAGCGCATCCTTATTACACGACCATGGACCGGACTGAACTCGAACCGATCACAAGAGAATCCCACTGGATAAATCGCGTGTGGACTGGAGTACAGAGCATCGAGTGGTGACGCATTGTACTCTGGCTTGATCCTGCCAAAGCTTCGGATAATGTGCGAATCACTGACTTTGTAAGGAAGACAATCAACTGCCGCTTGAAGGGCAAGGCGGCTTTCATTTGCGGCTGTGGCCTGTTCCGAGGAGACTTCAGGCATGTCGCGACCTAAAGACGAGGAGGATGGCTTGGCTCTCTTGGAACCCTTCTTCGGTCCAGGTTTTCCTCGCGGCTTCTTCTCAGCAGAGTCACCATCACCCTTACTACTACTGCTCTTTACAATCGTTGCCGTGACAACGTCCTCGGAATCACTCCCAGCGACAATGGTAGCAACGCAGGCATCGTCATCGGAATCATCGGAGTCAGAATCGGTATCACTGGATGGTGCCTTACGTTTCTTCGATGTCGCAGCCTTGGACGGGGACTTCTTCGCTGAAGCCTTGTCAGGAGATTTCTTGATACTAGCCCCCTTTGGTGTCGCACCCTTGGGATTCTTCCTTGTCTTCATGGGTTCATCGTTATTGTCGTCCTTCCTCGCGATTAGACGCAATTCTTTACCCCTGGGTCCCCCAGGACTTGGATTTATGCCTGGAGTATTGATGTCAGTGTTGTAACTAGTGCTTTGCATGTATCCTCCCTCGTCCTCACTACTGGAGCTGCTATCACCATTGCCCACGGGAGGGCGGAATGTCTTGCCACGAGGTTGGATAGGAGTTGCAACGAGATCGCCGTCATTGTTATACTCATCCGAGTCTTTCTCCTCCTCATTGGTCACATCCTCCTCTTCGTCTTCCTCCTCGCTCGACTCCTGCCGAAAGCGTTGACTGCTGTTCGGGGTGCTCATTGTTCCGGTCATACTAGGGCGGCCATAGCTGTTGTATCCCATGGCCTGTTGCGGGACTTGAGGTGCTCGGGTGTCGGAGTCATAGCTCTCGCTATCGGAACTGTCCATAGTATTTCTAATGCAATTGATTAATTTTGTCTTGCCTGGAGGGAGAACCATGTTGAATAAAGGAGTAAACGGTAGAAGATAATGAGGACGTGGGACGTGGGATTACAATCGGTATACTGATAAGGTGCGTTGGCAGTAGCATGTAGCATTACTATGTCGGTCGGCATTAAGGGCAAGAGGTTTGCCGAGCCGACGAGCAACCGTGACCGATTGCAATTGACACCGCCTTGATGACCTTCCCCCCCCCCTGCTTACCCTCCCCATATGCCAACCCTCCGAACATAAAAACTGATACCATATTATACCAGGGGGTCCTTTCATGCATGACGTGATAACACTTACCCGTTGCTCGACTTACCGGCACTACTGCAACGTGGCGATGACGCAACAAATATGAGACGGCAAAAGATACTGAACCACCGAAACCTCACCGGCGTTGAGAGAGGAGAGTATTGTACTTTAAGACGATGAATGAGGGATGGATGATGATATTAATTGGGTTACTGATGAACTCTACTCTAACCGTCGTTGCTGGTGGTCCATGTTCATTAGCGAAAGAAAAGATTTGTGGAGCACCGCATCTCAATCTCCTTCTCCAATCTCCACCACAACATCAATCCCGAAAACCCAACAGAGAGAAAATCACAAGACCATCAATTCATCACCTCAACACACCGCGTTCAACACAAACAACTCCGATCCTTTTTTTGTGTGTTCCTTCTCCTCTCCTTTTTCCTTTTTTGCCTCAGTATCTACATCTGTAGTATATACGTAAATAGCATACAACCCTCCGAAATATTATGGCTCCAACGCACGGAATCTTATCGCCGGTTGGAGGAGAAACACCCCCTCATTTCACTCTTGTTGTTCACCGTACACAGTTCGTACACACCATGATGAAATATATCACCTTGGCCACTACCCTCGCGGCAGCCGCAGCCGCCGTTGTCCCCGCTGGGGCAAAGAAGTCAATCAAGCTTGGTGAACGTAACCTCATCCGTGGCGAACCTGCCACTGAGGCATTACTCAAGGTTGCCAAACCATACAACCAAAAGACGGCAAAGAAATCTCAGTCTCGTACTCGTCGCGCCGAGGAGAATAATAATGGTCTTGATGGGTCCTACTCAATCCAATTCTCGGAATGTATGGACATTCGTACCTACGATGAGGATCTCTTTGGCGAGGATTACATTGAGTATGCCAAGGCTGGACAGATCGTGGCCGAGCAGTCGTACGTACTATTCCATGTTTGCCAGGAGAATGAATGCTACCTTGAGGCCGAAGATGATTTGTACGTTGTCGACTTGGCAACCTACCTTGCCAACATTGCGAGTTACTATGCCAACAAGAGGACTGATTACTGTACCCAGTGCCAGAATTACCAGGATTACTGCACGGCAGAAGAGGCCGTTGAGGAAGAGGCCGTTGAGGAAGAGGCCGAGGAGGGAGAGGCTGCTGAAGGAGAGGAGGGAGAAGGTGAGGAGGGCGAAGGAGAAGGTAAGTGTTCATTGTTCTCTCTGAATCTCCCTGTTTATCTGATTGTTTGATTCATTCTCATCTCATATGCCTCATTTTGATAATTCTCATTGACCAAGGCCGTAAGCTAAAGAAGACGAGCCGTAAGCTCACTTCAGTTGCTCTTGACTGTGACCAGTGTGCGGCATACGAGTGCTTCGTCGATGAGGCCAATGAGGATGATAAGGTCCAGAGTAAGGCCGATCTTGATGCCTCGACTGTTGAATGGATCACGGCCATTTCGCAATGTCAGCAGACTGCCTCGGTCTGGAATGGCATGAACCTATACGTCGGTGCCAACTGTGATGATTATGGTGATGGTATTGAACTTGCTGTGTACGCCAATGAGGACTGTACGTGGTACACCAAGGAGAATGCTTTTAGTGATGTCTACGTTGTTGATGCTGATGATCAGGGTAACAACGTCAACTACATCACGTATGCCGAGGAATTCATCAAGAATGCCTTCTACGAGATCACCCCATGCTCTGCGCTTGAGTTTTACAATGCTAATGCCGATGCCGAAGATGGTGATGACAACCAGAATCAGAACCAGGATAACAACAACGAGATGAGTGATTACTGTAAGGGTGTCATCGAGAATGCCGTGAGCTATGCCAATTGCGGTAATGAGAACGGCGATGAGGAGCGTGAAGAGGAAGAGAACAACGATGACGAGCTCGCTCAGTATGCTGATTGGTTCACCTACGACATGAAGGAGATCGAGGACACGGAGGATGTCTGTAAGGCACTTCACAGTGTGGATTCATTCACTCACGTGTATGACTCATCTACCTCTGGTTCATGGTACCAACGCGACAAGAAGGGACAGATCATCCGTGGGGAGGCGAAGAAGGGAATGTCTGGTGGTGCCATTGCAGGTATCGTTATCGGTCTCTTGGTTCTTGTTGGACTTGTGGCTGGAGCAGTTTTCATGAAGAAGAACAAGAAGACAAGTACTGGAAGTGATTACCAAGGTGGAGCTCTATCGTAAACTGTTTCTATCCAAAAGTAAGGCAGTGATTTCTATATGTTTTATGTTTAGAACTAGGAGGGTCTGAAGAGAAGTTCTTTTTTAATGATGTATAGCGTCCTAGAATAAATAAGTCCTAAAGTTAATTGGCACATTAGACGTAATGACGAGGGGTTACCTTAATGATGTTATTTTCTTGAATTTTCTTTCGACGATATCTTTCCAACCACCTTTTTTGCATAATCAGCAATGGGTTGCCCGTAAGCAGGGTGAAAATGATGTATAAAGCTACGTATTGCAGTAGACACATAGCTTATTGAAAATGTATCAAGCAAGAATACCTCATTCAATGCCGGCAATAATTCTTTTGATGAAAGTTGTACAATCTGATCAACTTCTGGTACTTGAGTATTGACAGATACAAGACGATCAGTCAGGTAGCGTGTAGGTTCGGGCAGCAGCAGATATTGTTCGCCGACGCTTCTGTAATTCTGTCCAAGCTTCACCCTTGCATTGTCTCTAAAACGCGGCCAACCTTCCCAAGACTCGAGAATAGTCTTCACTATTGGTCGCAGTGTTCTACTGGGTCCTGATACCCATGGTGTATAGCCATCCTCACCAAGGTCATCAATGAGAGGGTATAATGGATCAAACTGCGAATACAAGCGAATGATTGGATCCCACGGCTGATTGTAGCTATACACAATATCACTGGGTAAATCAAATGCCTCAAGGATAGAACACTGAAACCCCTCGAATTCTTCATCATTAATATCAGTGGTGGACAATAATTCCAAGATCGGAGGGGAGCCATATGCAAAGACGCGGAGGACTCTTTGTCTCACAAAGTCCACGCCACGGTCATTCACTAAAAGTATCATGAGCAATATTGAGAGTGCACCTCCGATGGAATGACCAGCAAAGACAAACTTGTGTGCTGGCGAGGTCATTGCAATATACTTCTCCAACTCTCTCATTAGTTCTCGAGCAATCGAGAGCATCCCTTCATGAGCCTGAATTAAAGTATTTTCTTTCTCAAGTATAGGGATTGGCGATGCTGTACAAATGACATTGAGAAGTTTTTCCCTGTCAACTGTATCATCAGTCGCGTCGTATCCTCGAAGAATTAATGTCCTAACTAATGTTGGACTGTTCTTACTAGACTCTGATAGAAAATCTTGCTCATATTGTATGCTATCAGTTACCATCCACCCTATGTTAGCGGTCTTTCCTTGTGCGACGATACTGTGATTCAGACTGTGTATTTTGGGAACAGTGCTCTCATAAATGGCTCCAGAAAGAGTGGCAAATTCAGCAGCTTTGATCAGTTTCTGTCGTTGTTCAAGAACTGGAATACTCCTCACTGAGGGATAGTTCTTGAACAGAGGTGTGTACCCACCAACGATCACTCCGTTAGCAAACTTTACCAGTTCCGCGGTATACTCTGCCGTCGCCTTGGGCGCTCTCCCCGCCTGTTCAAAAATCGCATACGCAGCTGCCGTGAGATTTCCTGACGCCTCTTGTATTGCCAATGCACTACTCGCACGAAGGATCAAAGATTGGAAGGCAGATGGAGTAAAGACCGAACTCGTCGCACTAATGAGAGACTCTAATTGTTGTGTGGCATCCTGCAGTATTCTTTCAGTATTTGACTCGACCACTACTTGGTCATCATTCTCATCCGAATCTTCATTGCTCGGCACCATATTTACCAATTCTTCAAAGGTAACGTTCATTCCATTACGATCATCTGGAATAAGAGCAGTTAACTCTTGAATATTCTTTGCAAAATCTTCCCATCTAAGCGCATTATCGAGGAAAGGAAAAAGTTTCATCGATGATGTCAACCCAACACCTTGATAATTCATTTCGGGTAATAGTAAATTGATTTCGTCATCTGTTTCATTTGACGCTACTAATAATGCCTCCAAGTTGACCATTCCCGACAATGAGGCTACCGTAGGCGAAATCATATCTTCGAACGAGCCCGCAAACGAATCATCATCATCATCATCATCTACGAGCGAATCCCTGCCACCAATAAAAGGGATTCCATCAAACGGTGAGCTACGAGAAGATGCATCCTGTGTATTCCATCTAGTTAATGCTTTGAGCCACGTCGGGAAGTCTTGATTATTGTTTTTATTCTTGTCGTCCTTGTCGATTTCGATTGGCGCATTGCTGCGCTCTCGCTCATGTAAATGGCTCTGGCGCCGCTTTAATGAACACTTAGAATGAACAACAAAAAACGCATTGCACGGACCAGCGAATCCACCGATCAGGGATACTTTCATCATCCTAAGCTCAAATTAATGACGCTGTGTGTCTGGCTTCGAATGAGTCTATGTACTACATAAAATTTATGGTATGTTGTACGAACCCTGTACTGTTCGCGCTAGCGTCGCGTGCAGCAATGATCCGGCGGAGAAACAATGGAACAAGTCGACTACGAACTCCTCTGCCCTTGGTGTCTTCGACGAGACGGACCGACTGTGGTGTGAAGAAGAATGAGCATTGGTGGACGACGACTAGATTCGCAATCTTTTGCTTTATAATGCTTTGTTGCTCCGTCGTTTATTACATCATGTCACACCGCGAGGCTACACTTTCAATAGTCGATGCAAGAAAATTACGATCACTTGGAAGCAGTGGTAATCAACGATACGGAAGAGTGCTCGCTCACACAGAACGCGATTCCGTCATGAAATACGCGAATCTCGCTGAAGTACAAGCATCCAATCATCACTACGACGTCATCATCGTTGGATGTGGCCCAGCAGGCCTAACAGCGTCATTGTTTGCATCAAGGATGGGAATGTCAGTATTAGTCGTGGGCAGTCCATCATCAGGCTCATTGTCTGGTACAGATACGATTGATAACTTTCCATCATTCTTCTTTGACAGTACCAATGGTGGAGGTGGTGGTGCTGACTGGATTGATATTACTTTACAACAGGCAGCATATTACGGTGCCAACTTTGCGCCCCCGACATATATGGCAACAAATATAATTAAAGCGACGGATCAACAGAAGAATGTATTGATCGAGGTAAATTTAAGCGCTGGTGGCACAGCCATGTCGTCGTCGACATTATTGGAATTCAAAGTCCTTGGCAAATCTCTCATCATAGCATCAGGATCATTACCACGCAAACTTAATCTGCCATATGAAACAAGTTTATGGGGTCGGCATTTACATAATTGTGCATTATGTGATGGAGATGCATACGTTCGTGACGGGTTAGCGAAAACTGTTGCTGTTATTGGCGGTGGTGATGCAGCCGTGGAAGCAATCATCCTTCTGCATAAACTTGGTGTAAGTAGAATACACTGGATTCATCGTCGTGAAGAGTACAACGCAAATCCATTAGAAATAGAAAGAATTCGTCAACTCTCTAATGTAGACATCTGGGCACCATATGTGGTAGTGGAATGGATTGTGAAGGAGAAGGATGGTGCTGTGAGAGATACCACCGCCGCCATGCAAATGGAAGGGATTCGTATTGCCGTGGCTCATAATGGACTTGCCGATTCACAGACTACTTCTTCACTTGTAGTTCCATGTGACGGTGCATTCTTAATGATTGGGTCAACTCCGAATTCGGAATGGTTGGTTGCATCAGGATTGAATATTGATCCAGTCACCAAGCTGATTCGTCTTACTCCTTCTTTCACTGATGCTACTATCGACAATAAACCAATCCCAACATTCTCGACATCCACATCTATACAAGGAGTGTTTGCCGCTGGAGAGGTAGCGGATAACACTTATCGTCAGGCATTAACGGCAAGTGCAGAAGGTGCCAAAGCTGCGATGGATGTACAAAGATATCTTAGGTTTATTGGGCAAGAGATGAGTCCATCCAAACAGAGTTTGCCCGTAAAGGACAGACGGAACGATGCAAAAAGTAATCAATCAGAGAAAGACAACGGCAATGATGCTAATGTAGACTGTGATCTAGCAACACTTGATTGTATTAACATCGTTGTGGCGTCTCATCCAGTTGTCGTCTTCTCGAAATCCTACTGTCCACATTGCCGTCGTGCATTAGAAGCCCTACATTCGTTCTCTACACGGACCGGATATATTGAGCCACTGGTAATTGACTTGGCCTCAAGGGAGGGAATGAAGACACAAGAACTTCTTGCAACTATTACAGGTAGACGAACAGTCCCCAACGTATTCGTGGGCGGTAGCAGCATAGGTGGAGGAGATGAGACTGTGAGTTTACTACGATTGGGGACTCTGGAGGATCTTCTCTTCAAAGCTGGTGCAATTCAGTAAATTCGGATGGTAACGTCTTCGTCTCCTGGTGAGTCTTGTCCATGATGCTACAGTAACAAGTTATGCATGCTTTATTTTTGCTCACTTGTATTTGTCGATGCTATGTCGAAATGTCGAACTATAGTTGACAAATTGCAAATCATTAACATAGCAGAACTGAGGAATGAAACAATAATTCAGGTATGTTTGAGTCAATCATAAATTTGATCTTCTTCCCGTCAAATTTGATACGGTGATGAAGTTCTATACTTCGTTGATCTGCCAGATTTTGCCTTTGCAGCGACAGAGTGGTCGACTTTGTCCCGAGTTATGTGTTATATTTCATCTCGTGGATGCGAGAATTGGATCGACCGGCGAAGATGCGAAGATTATGCAGAAGATGGGGTCGATCATCGGAGCAAGTAACAGCGAAATTATGCCAAACACAGATCAGATAAGATGTCAAAGCGCCTCATCCAAGAAGAATCCTGGGGAGGTTAGCGAATCGATTCGGAATACATATACTCCAATCGTTGTTGTGACGTCGGCAGAAACTCGGCTTGAAGAGATGAGGTCTGGAAGATTTAGGTTGGCAGCAAACAATAAAATAATCGAGCTTAGATGTAAACACACAAAGTAAGCTAGTATTTTCTCGACCAATTCAGACCACCAGACATCATACAAAAGCCATTCCATCACTACGGAGGTTACATCATTACACTCAATTGACATCTTTTCTCTTCTTATACCTGCTTTTGGTATAGCACAACGATGGCATGCTCCTGACAAACGCAAACATAAGATCGCTGATGCCACAATCTCGTCCCATCCAAGAAATTGCAGTGGGAAGAACTATCAATTCCATCACTGTAAAGGGTTTTGTATTGATGTTGCTCCCACTAAAGTGCGTCTTGATAATCTTGAGTCGAGCGGCTTTACTCACACCGTTCTCCCTATTGATTTGCAATGAGGATGCAAGGTCAATGGGCAGCGGCCATATCGGATAGCCATCTTGACTGAGTTTACTAAGAATGTGACTGGAATTGTAGGTGCTCATTATACTTGAGTTGTCGCACAAAACGCGAGTAAATGGACCGTATATTTCTTTCCTGCAAACAAATCTCAACTCTCTCAACCTTTTGTTGTTCGTCAATGCATCTGCAAATGAAATCACAACATCAATATAATAAGACTCCACTGTCAGATCAAGCTTCTCCAGCAAGAAGTTGGGACTGCGCAGGACAGTTGAGAAATCAATCCACCCAGCAATGGTGACGTCATCAAAATTACCCAGGTGCAGGTCTTTGAGTGTCCGATTATTCGTGAGGGAGATTCTGAAAACATCCAGTGCTTCATCATTAATGTTGCCGTTGTTACCCAGAACGAGCTTCTCCAATTTAGCATTGCTTGGGAATGTCAAGAAATTCACCCATCCATCAGTGGTCGTCTCAAGATTTTCGCCTAGCTGAAGTTCCCTGAGCCTGCTATTATTTGCAATGACATTTCTGAGGCTCATGATTGCGTGATTGTTGAGTCCGACACTGGTGAGGTGAAGTCTTTCCAACGCACACACAGGATTGTGTAACAGTTGAATTAGATCCCAACTACTGGCAAATGTAGGGCTCGGAATGTATTCGTCATCGCCGCGAAGACTCAAAGACTTGAGGGTGCAATTGTCGAGCAAAGCATTCGAAAGAGATGATACAACATCGTCTTCCATCCTCTGATTCATACATATACTCAACTTCTCCAGCGTGCATGCCGACCTCTTAAGCGCATCAAAAATCACATCCCATCCATTCTCCGTCATTTGTTGAGTGCTTTTTAAGGCAAATTCCTTGAGGCTGGCATTCACAAGTAGTCCCCCTGCCAAAATAGACGCCCCTTTATCATCCATCGGTGTATTATCCAATTCAAGGACAGAAAGATTTGACGAAGATTTACGAAGCAAAGCGGTCAATGCTTCCCAGCCCTTCATTGAAATTTGGCGATATTGCCACTGTTGATTATCGTCCTCCATCCTCCATTCGTCCACATTCTGCTCCAGTCGGAGCTTGGCCAGACTTGAATGGCCAGCCAATGCATCAAAAATCTCACACACTGCCACAGGAAAATATTTGCATTCCTCAATCAATTCATCTCTTTCTGTATCCTGATGATAATCAATATCTTCTTCGTAGTCATATAATGTAAACTCTGTAAGTGTATCAAATTGCCTTAGAACTGATGCTAGTGCCCGAAGACAATACGTATATCTGATATGGAGAGACATAAAGGCTGAATTATCTATGAAAAATGGGAGCAATTCCACTAAATTTTCCCCGTTATAACCTCGCATTCCACAATTGAGAGTCAACGATTTAATGGAGCGGTTCAAGGCGAAACCACGTGCGAAACTTCCTAAGTCCACTGAGTATATGTCGATGTTTATTTCCTCAATGAAAGTGTTACGGCCAATGCTTGCGCCAAACTTTCCCCAATCACCATCGTCCGGAAAGTAGGCGGTTATATTGTTGTTGCTAATTTTCAAGCGGAACAGGCTTGGATCATTACAATCAACTTGGCGCCTGAGTTCCAATTTTAATAGCGGCCAATCCCTTTGACGCTCCATTTCAATGCCATCATTGTCATCATTTTCATCATTGTCATCATTTTCACCATTGTCACCAAGATCGTCGTCGACATCGTTCATCATCATTGTTTCTTTTACGATGAGGCCCGGTTGTAGGGAGTTATTGAACTTTACGTGGATCAGATCCTCAGGATTCATCTTTGGTACGTACTATGTATCGGGTAGGTAAATAATACGAGTTTAAAATCGTTTCTTCGTGTGAATTACTGTCTCATACAACTAAAATTCGTAGGTATTCCACAACCCTGCGATTCAGCTATCATCTTGAAGGTCGGATGAGATCTGTCGGTTGTCTGTGTCAGGAGAATCAAGTTTTATTCCATGAGTTTCCCGGTGGGGGTATGCACACCTGTTCCTATTGCTAATCTGCTCTCCTTCTGGTCGGGATCCCGTCACCAGGACGCGGCAAGGCACCGGTTACACACGATAATGCAAGGCGTTGACTCCGAACGATAGTATGACTGTCACGCCAC
>Ga0247843_1002542_pt1 | contig 32731 bp, 26 predicted proteins | sample LaCruzMarch2017__FD_192420 | JGI IMG/M metagenome (GOLD analysis project Ga0247843, IMG submission 192420) | Freshwater microbial communities from meromictic Lake La Cruz, Castile-La Mancha, Spain - LaCruzMarch2017_8m | ecosystem: Environmental > Aquatic > Freshwater > Lake | place: Spain... | reverse complement strand
TTTAATTTGTTGGTTTTGAGCAGCCATAGCTGATTCAAGTTGCAGTATGTATTCTTTATCTGTCAATGGGCAATGCTAAACGTTTTTTTCCATTTTAACTAATTTGACTCAGAACCTGAGTCGTAACGAGCAAAGTTAGTATAGATTAAATAAATTTATAACTTGTCTTCAATCAATAAGTTAATCACCACTCAGGCAAAGGCCCGCACGGGTGGCCTCTGCCGTTGCAGGCCCCGTAATTTACCATTGGGCCAGTTTAGGCCAACGCAAATCGCTTGCCGGGCAGTACCCGCACGTAGCCCTGTAGTTCAAGGTTAAGCAATAAAGTAGCCAACTTTCCTGCCATAATTTTACTTTCCCACGTCAGGTCATCAATATTCATCTCGCCTTTTTGACGAAGTAGAGAGACAATTTGGCTTTCCTCCTGCGTAAAATGTTCGGGGAGAGCTGCTGATTGCACACTGTTTTTGGAATGCTCGGGCAGCCAACTCAACGATTCCAGCAAGTCGTCCACTCCCGTGAAAATCTGGGCTTTGTGCGAACGAATGAGTTTATTGCAGCCCGTAGAGTACGAACTGGATAGGTTGCCGGGGACGGCAAATACATCCCGATTGTAGTTGTTGGCAAACTCGGCGGTGATGAGCGCACCTCCTTTTTCAGCGGCCTCTACCACAATAATAGCATCTGAAAGCCCCGCAATGATTCGATTTCGGGCGGGGAAGCGCATAAAATCAGGCTTAGTTCCCAATGAATATTCCGTCAGAATACCGCCGTTAGCCTGCATTTCTTGGGAAGTTTTGGCGTGGGTGGCGGGGTAAATTACATCGGCTCCGGTAGCCATCACACCTATCGTCGGTACGTGTTGCTTGAGGCAGGCACGGTGTGCAGCAATATCAATACCGTATGCCAAACCGCTCACGATGGTGGTATCTTTCCCCGCTAATCCTTCTACAATTTGCTCCGTGACGTTTTTGCCGTAATCGGTCGATTTTCGTGTCCCTACCACCCCCACAAAACGTCCCTGATTGAAAGATAGATTCCCTTTTCCGTACAATAAAACGGGGGCATCGTAGAGCGATTTGAGACGTTGAGGGTATTCGGCATCGGTATAAAAGAACAGCTTTACATCCGTATTTTCGAGCTTTTTAAGTTCTATTTCCGCTTCTTTCAGCCCTTCTTTTTGTAAAATAACCCGTGCAGTCGCTTCGCCTACGCCCGGTACTCGGGTAAGGGTTTTAAGATTGGCATCAAAAATACTTTTTGCCGAGCCAAAATGAGCAATTAAATGTCGAATCAATACACTTCCAAGACCGTTCGTCAGGTGTAAAGCAATCTGGTACAGTTTTTCCTGAGGCATAGTTTATTACAAATCACTAATGACTTTCCTGAACGGTTGTTGTTAGATTTCCTCCCAAATATTTACAGTTCACCAACTTATCTATTCCGTCGTAAGGAACGGGGACTTTTACGTATCCGTAAGTTACCGCAAGGTCACGAGTATGGTTGTTGTCCCCCATGGCTACTTCCACATCCTCCATGCTGAATTGACAGGGATGTTCGTGTCCGCAGGCAATCGAGATTTCAAGAATTTCTTTGGTTAATGTTTTACCGTAATTGTAAAAACGTTCGCTTTTGAGGGCCGGGTCAAGGCCAGATTGCAGCCATTTGTTTTGGGTAGCCACGCCCGTTGGGCAGCGATTGGTATGGCATACCTGTGCTTGAATACACCCAATAGACATCATGGCTTCGCGGGCTACGTTGATGATATCCACCCCCATTGAAAAAGCCATGATGGCTTGTGCTGGAAGACCCAATTTTCCCGAACCGATAAACGTGACGCGTTCGGTAAGGCCGTATTCTTTAAAGATTTTATAAACGCTCGAAAAGCCGTACACCCACGGCATAGACACGTGGTCGGCAAATGAAGGTGGCGCTGCTCCCGTACCGCCTTCACCTCCGTCAATGGTGATAAAGTCGGGCCCTTTGCCTGTCTTGACCATCAACCTTGCCAGTTCTATCCACATATCCAGTTTTCCGACGGCGGCTTTGATACCTACCGGCAACCCCGTTGCCTCTGCCATAGCCTCGATAAAATCGACCATTTCCGGAATATTGGAAAAAGCGCTGTGGGCCGCAGGCGAAATGACGTCTTTTCCGATGGGAACGTGCCGAATGTCCGAAATCTCTTTGGTGATTTTTGACGCAGGCAATACCCCGCCTTTGCCGGGTTTTGCCCCTTGCGAAAGTTTCAACTCCAACATCCGAATCGCAGGGTTGCGTTGGGTGAGATTGACCAATTTTTGCATGATGAAATTGCCGTCATCATCGCGGATTCCGAAGTAAGCAGTACCGATATTTAAAACAACATCGCCACCCATGTTATGATAAGGTGAAAACCCTCCTTCGCCCGTATTGTGGTAACAGCCAAACTTGGCCGCACCTTTGTTGAGTGCTTCTACGGCGGCTCCCGACAACGACCCAAAACTCATGCCCGAGATATTAATAACTTGCTTGGGACGATAAGGCTTACGACGATTGTGACTCAGCCCAATCACTTTGGCTGAAGGCAAAACGTAGGGGTTCTCGCGGTAGACATGGTCTTTGGGCAGTCGTTTGGTCAACAGGGCAGGTTTGATGAAAATATAGCCGGCACTATTGATGTCTTGGTCAGTTCCAAATCCCTGAAAATTGTTCTCTCGTTTGGAAGAGGCGTAAATCCACGAACGATGTCGACGATTGAAAGGGAGTTCTTCGCGGTTATTGGCGACAATGTACTGCCGAAATTCTGGCCCGACGGTCTCAATCCAATAACGCAATCTTCCCACTATTGGGAAGTTATGTTTGATGGTGTGCTTTTTTTGTGAAATATCAAAAACAGCTACCGAAATAAGAAAAAGCGCGAGCCATGTCCACCAAGGGATCGTTGAAAGAAAATCAAGGATGGGGTTCATTAGGGTTTCGTGGTTTTGTTGAAAAATTGATAGCAAATCTCGCCTATTTTTCCGATGATTTCTTCGGCTTGTGGGGTAGAAATACCGCGTACAAACACCGAAATCACAAAGGGCTTGGACGTAAAGATGATGCCGGCGTCACCGCGCACGTAGGTGAGTTCGCCGGTTTTATGGGCAATTTTTACGTTTTTAGGAAGAAAGTGAGGTAACGTGCTCACATCTTCATTTTGCAGTAAAAACGTTTTGATACGTTCACACAAATCGGGCGTTGCTACTTTGTTTTGGTAAATAAGACGCAACAGGGCATTGATTTCCTGTGAGGTAACGAAGTTGTTAATGCCGCGCGCAACGGCGACCGTGTCCATCATGATTCGGTTGAGCTGAAGACCTGGCAGATTTAATTTTTTCATTCGCTCATTGACCGCTTCACGTCCTACTTTCTGGATGATAATATTGGTAGCCGTATTGTCGCTTTTTACCATTATCAGGCGAGCCAATTCATTGATGGTCAACTTTGTGCCGTCAGCATATGTAGCAATGATGCCCGCGCCCCCCGTTTTGTCGGTGGCGAGCAGGATATGGGTGTCCTCCAAGTGAATTTTGTTGATTTTCACTTGCTCCATCAATTCCGTTAAAATCGAAATTTTAATGACACTTGCCGCCGGTACAGACTCCTTGGCCCCACGACTCACGTAGATTTTTCCTTCCAATGACTCTACTTGCAGATTGACCTGAGTGCCCGCAGGAAGTTGAGAAATGTAGGCATCCAAGGTGGATGAAAGAGGTTGATTTTGCGCTTTGGCTAAAGAAATCATTCCTAAACACACAAAAAAAATAAGTTGTCGCATCAGAAAAAGTTTTTCCGGCGACAACTTACGCAGACCTCCTAAATAAATCAAGTTTTATCACTAATCTGCCCTATCAATCTTTGGGGTTAAATCAAAATGACTTTCCAAGTCTTTCCCGATGAATAGCTTAAATTCGGTTTTAAGCTTTCGGTAATTGTCGTGGAAAAATTTCATTTTTTCGCGCAGATACGCCTGTGTTTCCCGAATATCTTCGTTGAAAACCGCCGTGTTTTCACGGAGCGCCGTAGCCATCACCACTTCCTGTTCCTGAATTTCCGCTTCTACATTATTCGTAGTACGTTTGAAATGCTCCAGTTGGTGCTCAAAGCGTCGCAGGGTCTCCTGAAAATTTACGTCTCCTTCTTCAGCCGGCAAAAAAGCTTCCATTGTTTTTAGCAAACGGCCAAAAATGTCCACTTCTTGCCCCACAAAAATAACTTCATTGAGCCAGAGGGTATGTTCAAAATGGAAGCGCTGTAAATCGAATTTATCATTGTGTGCCATGACGAAAATAGATTTAATTGAGTACTCTCAAAGTCGACATAATTCGTCATTTTTCTTATGAGCAGAATCATTTTCTTCCTTGATAAAGATCAGTAGGCGGTTTTTGATAAAAATATTACTGTATCTGTCTGTCTACTAATCCTATTTGTGAGTAGTTTTACGTGAGTTTGAAATCCTTAATCTCTCTAAGTCAATGTATCAAAAGTTTCTTTTATTGGTTTTTAGCGGGTTAGTTTCCATAAACGCCTTTTCACAAAGTTCCAACAGTGAACTGACCAATGTTACCCGTGACATGATAAATCTGGGTGGAATGCGGATTCCGACCAACGGAAATGGTACTTTGTTTGGCATTAAAGGACCCCGTGGCAACGTTGTCGGCAATCCCTATCTGGACTCGACCTGGCACACTGGAAGTATTAAATTGTTTCAAAAAATAGGCCCTCCGGGGCGCGAAGGTGACAGTATTGCCAATGTGCCTCTTCGTCTGGATTTGCACAGCAATGAAGTGGAAGTACAGGTCAACAACACGAAGGAAATCAGAGCGGTAAGCGGAAATCAGGTTCGTTTTTTCACCATTGAAGGAGCCGAACGACGGGTTTTTATGAGTACACGGCAATTTAGATCGGAAGATAACTTACAGGGATTTGTTGAATTAGTACTGCAGGGGCGTATTTCGTTGGTTGAATATGCAAAGCTGAATATCATTAAACCCAGTTACAACGAAGCATTGGGGACAGGTACTAAAGATACCAAAATTACCAAATCAATTCAATTTTACGTAGTCAAAGGAAACACGTTATTTCCGATAGGCGCATCAAGGAAAAAATTGCTGGAATCCATGGGCGATCGTGCTGATGATGTCGAAAAATTTATCAAATCCAACGACCTCAGCCTCAAATCACGCGGGGATATGGCCAAGATTTTTACGTACTACAATAGTTTATAGCGGCCCATAATCGGATAATGATCGGAATATTTTACGTCTCTTCGGGTCTGGAAATTTAAAATTTCCAGACTTTTTTTATCGTAAAACTGATTGTCAATCCGAATAAAACGGGGAGCATTTTGGTAGGTAAACCCAAAACTGCTTCCGGCACTTTCAAAAGAGTTGGAGAGTCGTTGACGTACCTGCCCGTAAGCAAATCCATAAGGAGTTTCATTAAAATCGCCGCATAACAAGACCGGGTGTGGGCTTTGGTCAATCCATTCTGTTAGCAATTTGGTTTCTTCAGCGTGATAGATAAACCCATTTTTGAGTTTTCCGTATACTTTGCGGGTTTCCGACTTACCTTGGTCATAATCCTTTTCCTTGTACGCTTCTTTGAGGCGACCAAAGCGGACGATAAGCGAGCGCAAGTGTACATTGATGACTCGAATGGTATCTATGCCGATTTTAATGTCGGCATAGAGCATCCCATTTTGATCCTGAAATTCTCGTTCATCTCGCTTCACTATCGGGTATTTCGACATAATTGCTAGACCAAAAGCATGTTTTTCGTGGCGGGCGATGGCCGGATGCGCAACTGTGGTGTAGTAGCCTGCCTTTTTAAATTGCTGAAGTGTATTAAAATCAGGACGATTGTCAAAACTGTAAAATTCCTGAAAACATTTGATGTCAGCTTTCGTGTTTTTAGCCCAATCAATCATATTGAAGGCATTCTTAGGATGTATTCCGTCCAAATATTGACAAATATCAAAGCTCATGAGATTATAACTCATTACGGTAATTTCGCCTTGTTGCGGTGGAGCATCTTCGGGAGAAATCCGCCAGGTTCTGGGCCAAAATGAAAAACTTAAGAGCAGTGCCAACGCAGATAAACTTGCTTTTCGGGGTTTAAAAAGGAGCCAGAATGTGCACAAAATCAGGTGTATAACAAGTAAGACCGGTAAACTCATCATCAAAAAGCCAATAACCCAATGTCCAGTAAATGCAAAATAAGTAAGCCCGTAAACCAAAAGTGTGAAACAAAAAAATAACTGATGGAGCCGCCAAAAAAAGGTAGTTTTGGATTTTAATTTCATTGCGTAGTTTTTGGGCTGAATCCAAATTTAATCACAAAGTAAACAATTCTATGACGAAAATTATTGCGGTTGGATTTTTTATATCCCTGCTTATTTCCTGTACTACCTCACAAAAATCAGAAGAAGAAGCGTTAGCACAAAGCTATTGTGGAAGTTGCCATCAAATGCCGAGCCCTGATTTGCTGGATAAAAAAACGTGGAAGGAGAGTGTTCTTCCTAAAATGGCCTTACGATTGGGCGTTACTCCCCAAAACATTGGTTTTTATCAAGATTTATCTGCTGAAGAAATTGTTGCATTTACCCAAGCCAATATTTTCCCCGAAACTCCGGTCGTAACGAAAGAACAATGGGATAAAATTGTCAAATACTACGTTCAAAGCGCCCCTGAACAGCTTCCTGATTCGGCCAATAAATACCCAATTTCTCCTACCTTGACTCGTTTCCAACGCAAACAAAATGTTCCTGCTATTGCCCCTTTTGTTTCACTGCTGAAATTTGACTCAGTTTCCCAGCAATTTTTTGTGGGAACCAGAAACGGTAAAATACATATTTTTGATAAACAATTTCATCGCGTTGATTCCATCAGTGTAAGCTCTCCGCCCTCTGATATAAGACACAATGCGGATGGCAGCCTTGATGCTTTACTGATGGGGATTATGGACCCCAATGACCGCACAATGGGGACATTGACAAAGTTTCAAAAATCAACGGACGGTAAAAGTTGGAATGCTAAAATAATGGCAAACAAGCTTCGTCGTCCTGTCAATCAGCTTTATACGGATGTGGATGCGGATGGATTGGAAGATGCAATTATTTGTGAATTTGGCTATTATATCGGTCAATTATCTTGGATGAAACAACAAAAAGATCGTACCTATCAAACCTTCCAACTCGAAGGTGTTCCTGGCTCGCGTTTGGTACAACCGTATGATTTTAACCGCGACGGGAAACTTGATTTTTTTGTTCTGATGGCTCAGGGCGACGAACAGTTGACGGTATTTTACAATCGGGGAGGGGGGAAGTTTGAAAAGCAAATGTTGCTGCGTTTTCCGCCGGTCTATGGTTCCAGTTACGCCGATTTAGTGGATTTTAACGGGGACGGTTTTATTGATATTCTCTATACCAACGGTGACAATGCCGACTATTCAATGATTTTGAAGCCTTATCATGGCGTTCGAATTTTTATAAACGACGGGAAAAATCACTTTGAACAAAAATGGTTTTTCCCGCTCCATGGAGCATCTAAAGCGTTGGCTGTAGATTTTGATAAAGACGGAGATTTGGACATTGCGGCTATTTCTTATTTTCCTTCCAAAGCACAGGAAGGATTTGTCTATTTTGAAAATCAGGGCAAGATGAATTTTAAACCTCAGACATTCTCCAATCCCGGACAGGGAAAGTGGATGTTACTCGAAAAAGCTGATTATGACCAAGACGGGGATATCGATTTGATGCTCGGCTATCTGGAACGCCCACCCTACAATAATCCTACACCCGAAAAAATGACTGGAGTTTGGTTGCTTGAAAACCAAACGAAGTAATCAAAGTTGGAGATTTCTGACTGGATATTTTTGGAGGAGTTCGGTAAGGTCGGAATCGAATTGGTGCTTTTTCAGAAGCTCCAAATGACGGTCATGATGAAGGTCTGTTCCAAAGAATTCCACCCAACCTGATTTGATGAAATTTAAAGCTAATTTTTTAGTAGGAGCGCCGTAGTAGCCAACCAATGACGGTAAGTTCACCTGAAAATAACAGCCCAATTCTTTCAAGTGTGAAAAAACAGCCGGTGAATGATGCCAGTAATTGTAACGTTTCGGATGGGCCAGAATAGGTTGGTATCCTTTGGTTTGCAGTTGGAAAATTACTTTTTCCAACTGTGGGCTTGGAGCCACAAACGACATTTCAATTAGTACAAATTTGGAGGGTCCAAAGCTTAAAAGGTCATCGTTTTGGAGTAAGGATTCAAAATGAGTATCTATAAAATATTCAGAGGCGGCTTCAATCTGAATGGTCAATCCTTGCTGTGCAGCGCTGGATTGCAGCTTTTGTAACCCTTCTTTGATAATGGCACTTGTGTTATTATACAGTCCGGATAAAATATGAGGAGTTGTAATGACCTTTTGATAGCCCAGTTCCTGCAATGTTGTTAGAAAAGCCAAAGATGTTTCCATATCAGGACTGCCATCATCAATTCCCGGAATCAGGTGAGAGTGCATGTCCGTTCCGAGAGTTTCAAAAACAGATATTTTAGGCTTTTTCTTGAAGAATGAGAACATAAGAGACTGATAAATAATGCAAATGAGAAAAGTAACTGATTGTAAAAAGGCTTTTTGTCAGCAGGCTTTTTCTTTTGGCGGAGCAAGGTAGTGAAAATATATTTTTTCTTAGTTCTTGTTTCGTAGTTTGGTGAGATGCGCGTGAATTTTTTAAATATAAAATAGCCGGGCAGGAAAAAAAAAGCCTTCCATTCGGAAGGCTTTTTTGTCGGGATGGCAAGATTCGAACTTGCGACCTCCTGGTCCCAAACCAGGCGCGATGACCGGACTACGCTACATCCCGATTCTTGCTATAAACAAGCAAGCGGAGGGAGAGGGATTCGAACCCTCGGTACCCTTGCGAGTACGGCAGTTTAGCAAACTGCTGGTTTCAGCCACTCACCCATCTCTCCGAAAGGCTGATAACTGAACGAACGATTTTGATGTCGTTTCGTTTATTGAGCCGCAAATATAGGGATTCAGTGCAGTTTTAAACAAATATTTTTCCAAAAATCTTCACATTTTATCTTGCAACTAAATAAGTTTCGGACAGAATCTCCTCAATATCAGGCGTGGAGCGATAGAGTTGCTCGTAAGAATTTATGATAAAATAATGGTCTTGGTAGCGGTCAATGTGGTAAGGAGCGTTTAATAACGTCCGTACATCGAACGAAATCTTGGGAATTGCATCACGTAAACAATACTCGCTCTCTCCCGCTGACGATAGAATTCCACCTCCGTAAATTTTAAGATGACCCTCTTCCTGAATCAATCCAAACTCGACCGTGTACCAATACAACCGCCCGATTTGAGCAATGGCCTCTGGCACATGCAACCACTGCAACGCCACTTGGCTCAAATCGCCCATAAAATCACAAAAAGCTTGATTGGTCAGTAGAGGTACGTGCCCGAAGGTATCATGAAACATATCAGGCTCTTCCAGATAATCCAATTGGTTCGATTTTCGTAACCACGTTGAAGCAGGAAATTGGCGATGGGAAAGTAGTTCAAAAAACTCTTTTTGCGGAATCAGCCCTGGGACCACTTTCACTTCCCAACCCGTTAAAGCGCGAAGGCGTGGATTCGTCTCCGTCGCAAAATCAGGAATATGGTCAGCTACAAAACCTACTTTTTCAATTCCTTCCAAATAGGCTACGCTCGCAATCGCAGGCAGCTGCTTCATCTGCCCCTCGTATAACATTCGCCACACATCTCGGTCAGTAGCGGTGTATGTTTGATAGGGTTGTTTCATGGTACTTATTGGTAATCTGTTAATTGTTATCCGTGTATCCGTTAATTGTTATCCGTATACCTGTTAATCCGTATCTGAGTATCCTTCATTACTGTTTTTCGAGTAACGGTTAACCGTTAACAATTAACTGAATTTCTACAATGTTCCCCGCACTTCCTGCTCGCGTTCGATGGCTTCAAAAAGTGCTTTGAAATTTCCTTTGCCAAATGATTTAGCTCCTTTGCGCTGTATGATTTCAAAAAACAAGGTAGGACGTGGCATAATGGGTTTTGTGAAAATTTGGAGCAAATAGCCTTCGTCGTCGCGGTCAACCAAGATACCCAATTCGCGCAACGGAACTAAATCTTCATCAATGTGACCTACGCGACTGAGCAGGTCGTCGTAATACGCATTGGGTACTCGCAAAAACTCTACTCCACGACTTTGCAAAGCCATCACGGTTTCGATGATGTGGTCGGTGGCTACTGCGATGTGCTGAATTCCCGCTCCGCCGTAAAAATCAAGGTATTCTTCTACCTGCGATTTTTTCTTGCCTTCGGCAGGTTCGTTGATGGGAAACTTGATTCGACCGTTGCCATTGCTCATTACCTTGCTCATCAAGGCCGTATAATCGGTTGAAATGTCTTTGTCATCAAACGAAACCAATTGGTTGAATCCCATGACATTGGCGTAAAAATTGACCCAAGGGAGCATATCATTCCAGCCAACGTTTCCCACCATGTGATCTACATATTTTAGGCCAATGTCTGACGGACGATAGGCGGGATTCCACGGTTTATAGCCGGGAAGAAATACACCATCATATGCACTTCGCTCTACAAAAACATGAACCGTGTCACCATAAGTATGAATCCCCGAACGAATGACTTTCCCGAAAGTATCTTCTTCAACAACAGGTTCAAAAAACGGTTTTGCACCCCGACGAACGGTTTCCTCATACGAATAAGTTGCATCATCTACCCAAATAGCTACCACTTTGACGCCATCGCCGTGCGTGTATATGTGTCGGCCTATTTCGGTGCCGCCCTGAAGGGGAGAAGTCAAAACAAGACGGATTTTATCTTGCTGTACCACATACGATTCGCGGTCGCGCAAGCCAGTTTCAAGACCTGCATACGCCAACGGTTGAAAGCCAAAAGCAGTTTGAAAGTAATGGGCCGCTTGTTTAGAATTACCTACGTACAGTTCGATGTAGTCCGTCCCGTTGAGTGGTAAAAAGTCAGTGTCGGTGGTTAAAACGGGTTCAAAATCAGCTACTAAAGTTTCCATGGTTGGTTTTTGATGAAGTTAATATAATTAGTTGTTTTGATAATTATTATTATGCTTACAATTTCAAAGACAATTATTATTAAATACAATTTTTTAGCAACTTTTTTATGTTTTCATTACCTTGTTGGCAAAACCGACGCAAGACTCCTTTTTCGTTTATTCATCCAATGAAATCCACAATAGTTATTTGTATACTGCTGTTTTCGGGTTGTTCGACCCCTAAAAAAATAGGTAAATCATCGCAAAATCAGGCTCTAAAGACTGCTTTTTCGGTGAAAGTTGACAGTTTGGATTTGTTGGATAAAGCAAGAAATCGCTCTGTCCCCGTGGCTTTGTATTTGCCTGATACCAAGAAAAATTTGCCAAAACAACAAGTGGTTGTTCTAAGTCACGGCTATGGCGGGAACAGGGGCGGAGACAATAAAGCCTATACGTATTTGACCGAATTTTTGGCCTCTCAAGGGTATTTTGTCGCGAGCATTCAGCATGAATTACCTACTGATGAACTTTTGCCGATGACAGGAAAACCGCAGGAAGTACGGCGGCCCAATTGGGAGCGCGGCGTGCAGAATATCCTTTTTGTTATTGAAGAATTGAAAAGAAGAAAACTAACGTTCGATTATAAACACCTGACACTCATCGGGCATTCCAACGGGGGAGATATGTCAATGCTTTTTGCGCATACATATCCTGATAAGGTGGACAAAGTCATTTCGCTGGATAATCGCCGAATGTCTTTTCCAAGGACTCAACAGCCTAAAATTTTCTCACTTCGTTCTAGTGACCAAGTGGCTGATGAGGGTGTTTTGCCAACGTTAGAAGAACAGCAGAAGTATAAAATGAGAATCATCAAATTGGTGAATACGATTCATAACGACATGGACGACCACGCCAATGCAGAGCAACGAAAGGAAATTAATAATTATATTTTGGATTTTCTAAACAAGTGATTTTTTAAAAATGGAGGCACAGAGGAAGGGCGTTTTTTCTCTGTGCCTCCGTGGTTTATTTTAGAGCAGCCGTTTCGCGAAGCTTTTGCGTAGGTCGAAAACGTTCGCCGTAGGTATCGGCCAATCGGTCACATTCAGTTACAAACTTTTCGATTCCCACAAAATCCACAAACGACAACGTACCGCCCGTGTAAGGGGGAAAGCCCCACGCCAAAATAGAACCCAAATCAGCGTCTAACTTGGTGCGAATGACGCCTTCTTCGTAGCAACGAACCGTTTCCAAGGCTTGGCGGTAGAGCAAACGGGTTTTCACTTCTTCCAAATTCGGTTGTTCCTTAGCTATTGGAAAGAGTTCAGATAAACCTGCCGAAAGATGCTTTTGGCCCGGTTCGGGATAGTCATAAAATCCTGCTTTGGCTTTTTTGCCCAAGCGTCCCATTTCGGTAAATTGCTTTCCTATTTGATAACTCGTATCCGTATCAGACAATACACCGTCTTTTACGGCCTGTCCAGAGATTTTATACACTAAATCCAAAGCCACCTCATCGGTAACGGCCAAAGGCCCAACGGGCATTCCGGCCAGCTTGCCAGCGTTTTCAATTAAAATAGGATTTACGCCGTCTTTCAATAGTTCCATTCCTTCGGAAGTATAGGTTCCAAAGCAGCGCGACGTGTAAAAACCACGTGAGTCGTTGACCACAATCGGCGTTTTTCTGATTTTGCGGGTGTAATCTACCGCCACCGCGATGGCATAATCAGAGGTTTCTTTACCTACAATGAGTTCCACCAACATCATTTTGTCAACGGGTGAAAAGAAGTGAATGCCGATAAAATTTTCGGGCCTTGCCGATGCTTTGGCCAAACCCGTTATCGGAAGTGTGGACGTATTAGAGCCAAATACGCCCAGACGGCCTTCCGCATTATCGGTCAACATGGGTTCTGCTTCCTTGGTGACTTTAGCTTTTAATTCGCGGTTTTCAAAAACGGCTTCAATGATCAAATCACTGCCTTTCAAGTCGGTAACGTCGGCGGTTGTTTTAATAAGACTCAAAATACCGTCGGCTTTGAGGGTATCCATTTTGCCGCGTTCCATGACTTTTCTGAGAATGGAACGGGCGTAGTCTTTGCCTTTTTCGGCGGCTTCGGTACTTACATCTTTGAGCACTACTTCAATCCCTGCCAGAGCACTTACGTAGGCGATGCCAGCGCCCATCATACCAGCTCCTAAAACGCCTACTTTTTTGACGTCTGTTTTAGGAATATTTTTTGGACGACTTGCCCCTTTGTTGGCTTCATTCAGACCCAAAAATAGCGTACGAATCAGATTGCCCGCTTCTTTGGAAGTAGCCACCTGCACAAAATGTCGTGCTTCAATCACAATTCCGTGGTCAATGTTGACCAATAAACCTTCGTAAACGCACGACATGATGTGTTGCGTAGCGGGATAATTGCCTTTTGATTTATCCATCATCATGGCCGTACCCGCCGTGAACGTCTGCATTCCAACGGGGCTCAATACGTTACCATTCGGCACTTTATAATTGTCTTTGGCCTGAATTTTACCCGTTTTCTTATTTACTTCATCCCAAGGCTTTATGGGTTTGGGATTGGCGAAAATCCAAGCCATGGCTTTCTCAATCATTTCTTCCGGAGTAGCAGCCACGGCGTCCACTATTCCCATTCCAAGTGCTTCTTTGGGCGAGAGTTCTTTTCCTTCCAGAATCAGAGGCAAAGCTGCCTGCATACCAATCATCCTCGGCAAACGTTGTGTGCCGCCCGCTCCGGGCAAGAGCCCCAATTTAACTTCCGGAAGCCCCAATTTGGTTTTTGGATTATCAAGAGCTACCCGATAATGACACGCCAGACAAATCTCCAAACCGCCACCCAAGGCTGTGCCGTTGATAGCGGCCACAACGGGCTTGCCATTGGTTTCGATCTTACGAAAAAGCTGATTGAGTCCTACCGATATTTTCAGCATTTCAGCGGGGTCACCACCTTGATTTCTCAAAATCATTTTCAAGTCGGCACCCGCTACAAATTCGGGTTTAGAGGACGTGATGATGATGCCTTTGACCTCAGGGTCGTTGTAGGCTTTTTCCAAGGCTTCCCCAAAAGCAGGGACTGATTCATCGTTTAAAACATTCATAGGCGAGCTCGTCAGGTTCCAACTGATAATGGCTACGCCTTCTTGGAGGGTATAATTAAAGGGCATTTGTTTAAATGAATTACGAATGATGAATTACGAATGAACGAATGACGAATAGGGCTGTTTTATAGACTCATAATATAAAGAGCACGTCAACCTAAATTCATCTTTAGTACTATATTTTCAGAAAAACCAATCATAGGAATCACTATCTACGATTAAGTTAATTAAACCAGTATTCTGCCTCCTGCATTCTGACCGCACGGGCGGCCCCGATCTCACTTCTAAACCATCACATAAACTTGAAATTGTACGCCAATGAAACGATAGGGGAGGCGAAGATTTGAAGTTGATAGGTAGTGTAGGCAGTTCCTTGGGTTTTCAAAAATACAGAATATTGGTTTTTACGCCCGTACAGGTTATAAACGGTAAAAATCCAGCTCCCTACCCACCGTTTGTCTTTGAGCGAAGGGTTGTTGATTTGCCACGAAAAATCGAGGCGATGGTAGTCTTTGATGCGCCCCTGATTTCGCTCGGCGTAGTACGGATACGCTTTTCCCTGAAAACTCACAAAACCGTTAGGAATGGTATACGGGCGACCGGTGCCGTAGGTGAACGTCAGAGAAAGACTGTGGTATTTATTTTCGGCGAAATTGAGCGACATATTGACGCTGTGTGGGCGGTCAAAATTGGATGGATACCATTTGCCGTCGTTGATGCGCTCCGTAAATTGTGTTCCCTGATTGACTTGGTTCAAGACGCGTGAATAGGTATAATTGACCCAACCCGTCACTTCGCCTCTCTTTTTGGTCGCCATCATTTCGACACCATACGCTTTGCTTTTTCCCTGTAAAACTTGGGTTTCGATGTAGTTCTGCAACAAAAAATCAGCACCGGGTTTGAAATCTAAGATGTTTTCAGTTATGCGATAGTAAGCCTCAAGCGAAAACTCATAAATGTTGCTTTTTAAGTTTTTGAAATACCCCACTGTAAATAATTGACTGACCTGCGGGCGAATGTGCGAGTCGCTCATTTTCCAGCGGGAAGTAGGCAGGGGAGTGGTGGTATTGGAAACTACCTGAAGGTACTGACGCATGAGATTGTAGCCAAATTTGATGGAGCTTTGCTCATTCAACGTGTAGCGCAATCCTAGACGAGGTTCAAAACCGCCGTAGCTTTTGGTGGCTTTGCCACTTCCATAAAAAACAGAATCTATAACGGTTGCCTCCGTAAGCGGAGCTCCTGCCATATACGTGCGTACAGCGGCAGGTCCCAATGCCATAAAATAAGAGTATCGTAATCCTACCGAAACCGTTGTTTTGGGATTGAGGGTTATCTCGTCTTCGGCGTGTAATGCCAGCTCAATGCCATTTTCGGTAGGTACCGATTGAGCATTAACGCGTTGGTTACTGCCGGGATTAAGCGTGCCGGGCTGTAGTTGATAATGGGTCATATTGGCCCCGAATTCTACCTTATGGCGTTTGTTAGGGATATAATTGAAGTTTGTTTTGACCTGTCGCTGTAAAATTTCCGAGCCGATGGTGACCTTATTGTCGCTGTTGAGTTCGGGGAGTAAAATACGCGGGCGGTATTGACTGAATACACCCGTAGTCTGAACGTTGAGACGGTCATTGATTATGTGAAACCAGCGAGCTGTAAAATTGATGGTATTGTAATCGTATTGCGTTGAAACCGAATTGATGTTATTGATTCCTCCCAACAAATCAGTTTGGAAGAAATCGGTACTATAATAATTGGACAGGGAAAAGGTATTTTTCTCGTTGATTCTCCAAAACAACTTGGCGGCGGCATCTCCAAAACTGGCCCGGATATTTTTCAGCTTGGCAGGACCCCACTGAAACGCAAAATCGTTGAAGGCTCCCCGACCCGTTATCAAAAGCCCTACTTTGTTCTTGACGAGTGGGATTTCGGCAGTCAGACGGTTGGCTACAAAGCTAACGCCTCCCTGCAACGAAAATTTCTCTAAACTGGGATTGGCCATCGAAATATCTAACACCGCCGCTGCACGACCTCCAAAGCGAGCCGGGGTAGTTCCTTTGTACAGATCCATACTTGAAACGGCATCGGGGGGGAATACGGAGAATAGGCCAAATAAGTGGGTGGGGTTAAAGATGGGCGCGTCGTCCAATAAAATCAGGTTTTGGTCTACCGAGCCGCCGCGAATGTTGACACCGTTGGAAGCCTCTCCCACGGAAGTGACACCCGGCAGCATTTGCAGGCTTCGCAATACGTCTACCTCACCCATAATGGCAGGCAGTTTTTTGATGGTCTTGATATTCATCTGCGTGACCCCCAGCAAAGGGCGCGTCACGTTTTCATCCACTGCCTGCGTAGAAATCACCACTTCTTCCAATTCCTTCGCTACATTCATGAGCTTGATGTCTAAACGAATGTTGTGGTTAAGGGATAGTTTTACTCGGTGGGGACGATAGCCCAAACGGCTGACAATCAAAACATAATCAGCCTCTGTCAACATGACTGTAAACGTGCCGGACGTGTCGGTATAGAGACCGATTTTATCAAAATTGAGTCGAATGACTGCGTTCGAAATGGGCTCACCCGTTAAAGAATCCCGTATGCTGCCGCTTAGTTCAAAAGGATGGATGGCCTGCATTTTTGCCAGTTGTTGCGCAAAGACGGTTCCCACACAAAAGGTCAGCAGTAAAAGAAGTAAACGTTTTAATATCATGGCGTATTCAGTAGCTAATGATTGAATGAGTTTTGAAAAGATTACTGCCAACCCTGTGGCTTGATGGGGGTACGGAATTTACTCAACACGCACGGGTACACCGGCGGACGGAACGGAGTAATCGGCTCAAAGTTGGCCTGTCGGCCCAGTAGGGGTATTAATATAGGGTCCTTGTAGTTATTTCTTTCTACCCAATACTTAACTACCCGAGTGCTGGCAGCGCCAAAATACCCAATTACTTTGTCGTTGGGGTCGTTGATATTTTGGATGTTGCCAATGATGGGAGAGGGGGGCGTATCGGTAAGGGTACCGGTGGTTTGGCTTTGGTCACGCAGCAATTTATAATACAGATAGGCATCTTTTGTAAGTCCGACCTGCTCTATTTCCAAAAGGGCTCCTTTGTAAGAATGGAAAGGAACTTTGGCAATCAGTCGGCCTTCCACACTTTTTCCGTTGGTAAAATCATCGGCGAGAAGGTTTACCTCATTGTTATAAAAAACATCCCAGCATGGATTGGCGCATTGGTAATCGTACGTAGGCGGGTTGCGCGAGTTGATTTTAACGCAGGTGCCTCCGCTGAAATTTAGCGTTCCTCCGTCACAAGTAATGCATACATTTTGCTCTTCGTAGCGTTTCCAACGCCATAAATAGTAGTTTTTGGTATCTTTCGGATCATCAAAATCCAAATACACATCTACTGTAGAGCCCACCACTATCTTGCCTGTTTTATCAAGGACTCCCTTTGGGTCAAATTGTTGGTATATTTTCTTGATGGCGGGCACGGTTCCCAATTGCTCTTTGGACGATTCGTAGGTTTTGCCATCGGGTGTCCGAAAATGTAATTGATAGGTTTGTCCTACTTTCCCCTGAAAAGTGGCCGGTGTCGCGTACATGCCTTCGCTTACTTCCTGCAAAGCAACGACGCTTCCGTCTCCCGAACGAATTTCGGCTACGCAGCCTTTGAGAGGTTGGGAATAATAATTGCGCTCTACATTGCGCGATATACTGATGCTGACAGTGGCTCCGTTTTGGTCAGATACAAAACCTTCCACCGTAAGCAGATTGGCGTCCAAACTGTAAGTGACATCGTAGGTTTCTACGCAGGAGTACAAACAAAAAAGTTGCAGATAAATAAGCAGGGCAGGAAATAAACGTTTCTTCATTTTTATAAAAGGCCAAAAGACAGAGAAGCTAATGATTAAAAAGTGATGAAAGGGTTGAGAAGGAAGGTTCGGTAAGCGGTGTTACAACGCCCAACCTTCGGGACGAGTGGGGGTTTTGTTGGCGCTTAATACACAGGGAGCCATGGGGGGACGGAATTCAAAAAGCGGAGGCATCGGTTGCTGGTCGGGTTCTAAATTGGGGTCTTTGCCCAACATCAAAAACTTATAGGCCGTATTATAGGGTCTTTTGTCAATAAACAGGCGGCTTTTAGACACACCTGCTGCCCCAAAATAGCCTACTACTTTTTCGGAAGAATCATTGATATTTTTGATGTTGCCGATAATTGCCGCAGGGGGAGTATCTGTCAGGTTGCCCGTGTTTTGGGCTTGGTCACGCAGTAGCTTATAATATTCATAAGCGCCGGGCGAAATGGAATATTGCTGAATCTCTACCAACGCTCCGCGATTGCTGAAGCCTGCCCCGGTGGCGTAAAAAGGTATTTTGGCTACGGCACGGGCCGTGACTGTGCGCCCATTGGTATAAACGTCGGAGAAAATATTGACTTCATTGCTGTAATAGATTTCCCAGCAGGGCTTATCGCATCGGTAATCATACGTGATTCTGCTGTTTCGTTCCGGAACGCACTGAAAGGTTTTGGCGTCTAATTTGCCTCCCTCGCAGGTAGCGCAAATGCCCTGTTCCTCAAAATCCATCCAACGCCACAGGTAGTAGTTGCGTTCATTGACGGGGTCACTGAAATCGGCATAGACATCTAAAGAGGAATAAGCTACCCTCGTACCTGTGCGGTCAAGAATGCCGTTTTGGTTGAATTCGTGGTATAACTTAACAATGGAACCTGCTCCGGCAAGTTTTTCTTTTTCAGATTCATATACTTTTCCCTTCGGTGTTTTGAAGTGCAGTTGGTAGGTTTGGCCTACTCGCCCTTGAAAATTATCGGGAGCAATGTAAACGCCGCCTGAAAACTCGGTCAATGGAATCATCGAGCTATCACCGACCCTTAATTCAACGACACAATCGCGCAGGGGCTGCGAATAATAATTTCGATCGGAAGATATTGCCGTACGTAAATTGACGGTCAGCCCACGTCCGTCGGTTACGAATCCATCTATTGTTACAATTTCCGTGTTGAAATCGTATCGAATGTCATATACTTCGACACAGGAGATTACCAAAAAGCTAAAAAAGACAAAAAAGGCAAATTTTCTTAGAAACATTCGGGAAATTAATCATTTGCCACGAATAATCTCCGTTTAATCTTATTTTGCCTGTATAGACTCCTAAAATTCAGGTATGAAATCCGAGACTTTAGCGACCTATTACCTTGTTAATTTCATGGAGAGCCGGGTGCTGTAGTGGTTGATAAAATGTTGAAAATGAATTGATTATGCAGTGACATATTTTTCAGGCTCTTGTTCGAACTTGATTTTACAGCCATCGCAACAGAAATAGACATTCTGTCCTTTGTAGTTAATGACATGTTTTGGAGCAGTTTTATCAACGGGAATGCCGCAAACGGGATTGATGTAGAACTTGCTTTCGGTGTCGTCTGTCAGTGGCTCAAATTGTTCAATAAGGGGTTGTGTGTGTTGGTATTGAATGATTTCAGCCAAAATACTTATTGCTACTTCGGCCGGGGTTTTGGCCTGAATATCTATTCCCGCGGGAGTTTTTACTTTTGCTAGCACATCATCTGCAATACCCGACAGACGCAGATAGTCAAAAACCGCCTCTTTTTTCTTGCGACTTGCCACCAATGCTACATAGCCATGCTCCTCTTTGAGGGCAGCTTTGAGGGCTATTTCATCTTGTTCTCCCTGGGTAGCCACTACTACAAATCGTTTGGCAGTAAGCGGTACTTTGGCTAAATTGAACGTGATTTTAATTTCATCGGCAGTTGGAAAAAGCTCAGAGTCGGCGTTCATTGCCATTACTGTTACTTTGTAATCAAGTATTTTGCCTAATTGCACCAATGCCTGTGCAATGGCCGTCTTTCCCATGATAATCAGCTGAGGTTTTGGCATAACAGGTTCGATATAAACGTCAACTGACCCGCCGCTTTGGCAAGTCATTTTGTAGTCTTTGATTCCTTCGGGAGAAATATCGTCAGGATTGGGGCTGATGCGTACCAAACGCGGCTGGCCCTGTTGTATGGCTTCGCCGGCTTCTTTGAGCATAATGCCTTTGGTACAACCGCCTCCAATCCAACCCCACAGGTTTCCGTTTTGCTCAATGAGTGCGTGGTCGCCTGTCTTACCCGAACTGGGGGCTTCGCGCCGTACCACTGTGGCAATTGCAAAAGGTACGTTTCGCTGTCGCAATTCCGTTAGTTTTTTAAGATATTCATCAAACATGAGTAGACTGTCTAAAGGATTGATTTGCGTTTTATTTTATTAAACATTGGACAGAATAGTCTCCAATTCCAGCAAACTTTCCAAATTATGTGCTGACTTGAAGTCATCCACCAACGGCAGGGCAGCGCTCATACCACGGGCAGTAGGGGTATAGCCTTGCATGCCTTTGAGCGGGTTCAGCCAAATTACTTTCCGAGCTTTGCGTTGGATTTTTGTCATCACTGAGTGCAGCAAGGCCGGGGAGCCTGTATCCAAACCATCGCTTAGAATAATCACTACAGGAGAGCCATTGAGCGTTTGTTTGCCGTAGCTATCGTAAAAGGTTTCCAGACATGTACCGATTTTTGTTCCGCTCGACCAATTGTCAGCTTGCTGTGCCAGATTTATCAATGCCAAGTTTAATAGCTTGGTATCCAACAAATGGGTAATTCTGACCAGTGAGGTGCTGAAAATAAAAGCTTCTGACTGACGGAATCGGTCGCGCAGGGCGCACACAAATCGCAATAGAAAAAAACTGTATTTGTCCATGGAACCGCTTACATCGAGCAATACAATTAAGCGTTGACGTTTGGGCTTTTGTCCTTTGAAACTAAGTTTGATGGGTTCGCCACCCAGACTTAAACTGCGTCGAATCGTCCGCTGTAAATGAATCTGACCGTTGATTTGCCTGTTTTTCATGCGTCGGCGCAGGCGCAAGGCCATTTCTTTGAACAATCGGTCGGCGAGTATTTCCAGTTCGCGGGCATCAATTTCCCTGATTTTTGAGAAATCGGTTTTGCGTAACCGTTCGGAGGCATTAGCTCCTGATACATTTTTTGCTTCTTCTTCCTCGTCAGGGTTGCTTTTACCCTGCCCTAATAAGACCAAAGCCGCGGTATTTTTTTTCTGCAATGTGCCTGTTACCGCTATTTTGTTTTTTCTGTCGGGTTGTAAATCAATGGGATTTGTATCCCAATAAAGGGAGAAAAGACGGTCATAACGTTTTTGCTCTTCGGGAGAGGTGCAAAAAATGGCACGGAGTGCATTTTTGAAAATCGGACGGTAAACCAGCACATCATGCCGAGCGGCATTAAGTGCATCCTGCGTTTCCTGTACGCCCACATTCAATCCGTGACTTCGACAAAATTGCCCAAAAGCAACGATGGCTTCGGAAAGACTTGCTGTCGAATAGGCTTGAATTTTCATGAGATTACGCTGTTTCAAGGGGGCTTTTGGAAAATCATTTACTCCATCAAACCTGCGTTTTCTTCCTTGACGATACTAATGTCTTCTACGGTTTTCAGAACGCAACCCAGCGTTTGGTGAAGTGCTTGGGCTGTTACGCGGCGATACCCCAAGGCCATGAGCGATTCGGCCCAATCAATGGTTTCGGAGACCCCGGGGGTTTTGGCGAGTTTACGCGAGCGTAATGTTTGTACAAAAGCAACTGTCTGTTCAAGCAATTCGGACTCAATATCAGGCAGTTTCATTTGCACAATGCTCATTTCTTTGTCCAAATCTGGGTAGTCAATCCAATGGTACAGACAACGGCGTTTGAGTGCGTCGCTCAGTTCGCGGGTGCGGTTGGAAGTCAGAATGACGTACGGTCTGTGCGTGGCTTTGATGGTACCGATTTCGGGAATGGTAATCTGAAATGCGGACAGCAGTTCCAATAGAAAGGCTTCAAATTCTTCATCCGAACGGTCGATTTCGTCAATCAGCAACACGGGAGCTTTGGGGTGCAGAATTGCTTGTAAGAGAGGTCGTTTTAGTAAAAATTTATCGCTAAAAATTTCACTTTCCGCCATTTTTTCGTGGTTGGCTTCGGCACTTTTAAGCAGGAGTATTTGCTTTTGATAGTTCCATTCATACACGGCGGCATTGAGGTCTAAGCCTTCGTAGCATTGCAAACGAATCAAATCAGTCTCCAGCCAGGCGGCTAATACGGCGGCAATCTCAGTTTTTCCAACGCCGGGAGGACCTTCGAGCAAAATAGGTTTGCGCAATTTGAGCAATAAAAACAAAGCCGTGGCCAATTCTTCATCAGCCACGTAGTTGTAATCATTCAATGCCTCAATGATGGCTTGCGGATTTTGGACCATATCTACTTAAAAAGCCCTTTTACCATACTGCCCACCATGGAACCTGCGCTCATGGTGTTGTTCACATCTTTGCCGGCCAATTTATTCGAGAAATTGTCAATAAATTGGTCAAAGACCTGATTGGAAACGTCGTTGATGAGGCGCGAGCCAAATTGTGCCAGCATCCCTGTCACTTCAACGTTCATAGTTACATTGACTTCGGTGCTGCCGGCCTTGTCGGTCAGTACCCCGCTCATGAGCATATCGGCACCGCCTTTCCCTTTGGTGTCGGTTCCAACACCCTTCAGCGACATGGTTTTGGTAGCTGCATTTCGTTCCAAAAACGTAACCAAACCATCATAGCTGGCTTTGACCGGGCCAAATTTAAGGGTTACGGTCCCTTTGTAATTATCTGCGTCCACTTGTTCGGTCAGTGCTGCTCCGGGAACGCAGGAAACGATTTCGTGTGGATTTGAAAGACTATCCCATACTTTTTCGATGGGTTCATTGATTTCAAAAGTGCGATTAATGGATGTTGTCATTTGTGTTTTCGTTTAACCCCTCCCCCTTGCCCCCCTCCCTGATTGGGAGGGGAGAGTTAGTTTACTGACTCTGTCATAGAGGAGGAGCAGGGTTATATTTTGCCCGTATCTTTCAATTTCTTCCAGATTTTATAAGGCGTAATGGGAATGTCCATGTGGGTAACGCCATATACTGAAAGCGCATCAACGATGGCATTGGCAATGGCGGGCGGCGCTCCTACCGTTGGCGATTCGCCTACGCCTTTGGCCCCAATAGGGTGATGCGGTGACGGGGTAATTACGTGGCCGGTTTCCCACTTCGGAGACTCGACGGCAGTGGGTACCAGATAATCCATTAAAGTACCGTTCAGAATATTTCCTGCTTCGTCGTAAATCAATTCTTCGTACATCGCCGGCGCGATACCCTGCGTCAATCCACCATGAACCTGACCCTGCACAATCATCGGGTTAATGATGTGACCGCAGTCATCAATAGCGACAAAACGACGTACTTTGATTTCAAAGGTCTCGCTGTCTATGTCCACCACGCAGATGTAAGCACCCGACGGGAAAGTAAGGTTTGGTGGATCGTAATAGTGCGTTGCCTCAAAACCTGCTTCCATGCCTTGCGGATGATTGGTATAAGCTGCGAAAACCAATTCCTGAATCGTTTTCGATTTTTCGGGTGCTCCTTTTACTGAGAATTTGCCGGGTTCCCATTCTAAATCTTCTTCACTTACTTCGAGCAAATAAGCCGCGATTTTACGGGCTTTATCGCGCAATTTACGCGCGGCCATTACTGCGGCAGCTCCTGCCGTAGGCGTGGAGCGGCTGGCGTAAGTGCCTAATCCGTAAGGAGCGGTGTCGGTATCTCCTTCTTCTACCTGAATGTGTTCGGCAGGGATGCCGAGTTCTTCGGCGATGATTTGAGCGTAGGTTGTTTCGTGGCCCTGTCCCTGTGATTTGGTCCCAAAACGCGCAATGGCTTTGCCCGTGGGATGAACCCTGATTTCGGCAGAATCAAACATTTTAATACCCAAAATGTCAAAATCCTTCGAGGGACCTGCACCAACGATTTCGGTAAACGTGGAGATGCCAATCCCCATAAGCTCGCCTTTTTTGCGTTTTTCGACCTGCTCTGCGCGGAGTCCGTCGTAATCAATGGCGTTCATGGCTTTTTCCAACCCAGCAACGTAGTCGCCGCTATCGTATTCCCAACCAAGAGGGGATTTGTACGGGAATTGGTCTTTTTGGATGAAATTCTCAATCCGTAATTTGGCAGGATCTTTACCGATTTCAAATGCCAAACGGTCGGTAATGCGTTCGATGGCGTGAACGGCCTCCGTTACCCGGAACGAACAGCGATAGGCTACGCCTCCCGGTGGCTTATTGGTATAAACGGCATCGGCTTCTACAAAAGAGGTGGGGTAATCGTACGAACCCGTACATACCGAGAACATGCCGATAGGGAATTTGGACGGGTTGGCGGCGGCATCTGTATAGCCATGATCGGCCAAAATTTTGAAGCGCGTCGCCAAAATCTTACCTTCTTTAGTAGCCGCCATTTCGGCAGTGATGTGATAATCACGGGCAAACGAGTCGGCTTGCAGGTTTTCACTGCGGTCTTCAATCCATTTGACAGGCTTTCCTACCAAAAACGAGACTGCAATCGCAATCACATAGCCAGGATAAACGGGAACTTTACCCCCAAAACCACCTCCAATATCCGGTGAAATTACCCGAATTTTTTCCTCCGTCAACCCGACGTGACCGGCAACTAACGCAATTACGGTGCGGATGGCGTGAGGTGCCTGTGTGGTCATGTACATCGTGAGATGATTATCCACTTTGTCGTAATCGGCGACGCAACCGCAGGTTTCTATGGAGGCTACGTGGATACGAGGAATGTGCATTTGTTCTTTCACTACCACATCGGCGTTGGAAAAAACTGCTTCGGTTTCTTCGCGGCTGCCTGCTTGCCAGTGCCAAATATGATTGTCGGTTTTGCCCGGTTTGTCCAGGCGAAGAATCGGTGCATCATCATTCAATGATTTGTAAGGATCTATGAGCGGTTTCATGGGCTCATATTCTACAATCACTGCTTCTTTTCCGTCTCGGGCGGCGTAGCGACTGGTGGCTATGACGGCTGCTACTTCCTGCGCCTGATACATGACGGTATCGGTTGGCAATACCATTTGCGTATCCGACATTAGAGTGGGCATCCAATGAAGATTGTATTGCTCTAAGTCCCTGCCCGTTACTACGGCGACTACTCCAGGTATTTTGAGAGCGGCTTCTGTATTAATTTTTTTGATTTTCGCGTAGGCATAAGGGCTGCGTACAATATCCATGTAGAGCATGCCGGGTAATTTTATATCATCTACGTAATTACCTTTGCCCTGAATGAAACGTGCGTCTTCCTTGCGTTTCATGGAGTGACCCATGCCACTGATTGCTTTTGATGTTTTACACTGTATCATGTTTTTTCAGTTTAAGGGTTACACAAATTCAGGTTCGGTCGATGGCAGCTCTTCTCCCCGTATTTTGGCTCCGGCGTATTGGATGGCTTTCACGATGTTGTTGTAACCCGTACAGCGGCATAAATTTCCTGAAATCCCCCAACGAATTTCATCTTCGGTTGGATTCGGATTGTTTTGGAGCAATTCAGAAGCCCTCATCATCATGCCCGGCGTGCAGAAGCCGCAGTGCAGTCCGTGATTTTCTTTAAAACCTTCCTGCAAAGGATGCAGACTGCCCTCAGGTGCCAGTCCTTCAACGGTTTGGATTTCTTTGCCGTTGGCCTGAACCGCCAAAACGGTGCAGGATTTGACAGATTTTCCATTTAATAAAATGGTACAGGCGCCGCAACTTGAGGTATCACAACCGATGTGTGTACCCGTCAGATTGAGCACTTCACGTATAAAATGCACCAATAACAAGCGGTTTTCCACCTGTAATGTATGTGCTGTACCATTGACAGTTATTGTAATTTCTTTCATAAGCCCCTGAATCCCCGAGGGGGACTTTGTTTAAAGTGATAGTTAATTGTATGTTTTATGCAAGGAAAATAAGCCTTCGTCGGTACGTGATTTGGGCTTTTTAGATTAAAATCCGCTCTGAAGCTTTCTTAATCATCCGTTTTACGAGTACGGCGACCATATCTCGTTTGTATTCTTCGCTGCCCCTTAAATCGGAGGAAGGACTGCAATCTTCGGAAGCGTATTTAGCAGCTTCGGCGATGGTTTCGGTCGTAAGGGTTTTGCCGATTAAGGCAGCTTCCGAACGGGCTGCACGTAAGGGAACGGGATTTACGTTGGTGAGGCCGATTCCGGCGGCAGTACAAACGCCGTTAGCGTCGAGGGTTAGTTGAACGGCTACCCCTGCGGTAGCATAATCGCCTACTTTGCGTTCCAACTTGTGGTACGCACTGCTTGCACCGGCCGGTGGTACCGGAATTTGGATTTCGGTCAAAATTTCTCCGTGTTGCAGGGCAGTCATGTAAAAGCCGTAGAAAAATTCATCAATGGGAATCGCTCTTTCGCCGTCGGGTCCGGTAGCAATAACGGTGGCCCCCAGAGCAATCATTACGGCAGGATGGTCATTGGCGGCATCGCCGTGGGCTAAATTTCCACCCAGGGTTCCCATGTTGCGAACCTGAGGGTCGGCAATGAGGTGAGTTACATCCTCAAAAATGGGAAAGTGCTTTTTCAATAAATCAGAATGTTCGGCCTCGACTTCCCGAACTAATGCTCCAATTTTGACTGTGCCATTTTCTTCGCTGATGTGCGATAGTCCGGCAATACCGTTGATGTCAATAAGTCGTTCGGGTGAAGCGAAACGCAGTTTCATCATCGGAATCAGGCTATGCCCGCCTGACAGTATTTTGGCCTCGTCTCCGTACTTTTGGAGCAGCCCGATGGCCTCTTCCAAAGTAGTGGGGGCATCATACTCAAAAGGTGCTGGAATCATAAAAAAACTGAATTTAAGAGTTTAGGAATAAATAAAGACTTATGAAACCTTGATATGATTCCGGGCCTTACTAAGGATACGGAATATAAATTGATTGATAATTCTGAAACCGCTTCCATTGTAAAAAGCGGCCACAAACAACAGCATAGCACCTGCGTAATAAAACCCAAACGCAAAAGGAACTAATACGCCTATTGCTACAAACAGTAAACCTATTAAAGCGGCCATCAATGCTTTGATTGTACCGGTGCCTCGATAGTTTCGATAAATGCCATAAAGAACCGCTCCCCCCAAGACGAATGCAGCCCATGCTCCCCAATCGGTATGGTGAGAGACCAACGGCGATATACCGCACATGGCTAAACTGCTGCTATAGGCTACCAGACAGAAAGGGCACTTGGGCAATAAAATGAGCAAAAAGCTAAGAGAAGAAGGCAGAGAGGTGTTAAACGATACTCTTTTAGGAGCAGGTGAGGTAGTTTGGCAAGCCGATTGGCACTTTCCGGTCTGTGAAGAAACACGAGATAGCGAGCGCATAGGCTTATCGTTTTAAGTAAATGCCAGGTTAAAGTTGAAACAAAACTAAAAATCTGTTTTCAAATTAAAAAGCATACTTTAATAATATTTTTAGAAGAATTTGGACTGAATGGCTTAATAATACTATACGTTATGTTTATTGTTCTATACGTAGAAACAGGTTTTTGGGCTCTGTCGTACGTATTTTGTCCTGAATGAGCACCGAAATTTTATGTGAGGGGTGTTTGATACTTACAGCAAAGGAAGGCGTACGCTGAATCGGGTTCCGTTGTTGGCTACTTCGACCTGAAGGTTGGAGAGAAGGCGGTAGCGATTAATGATATTTTGCAGACCCAATTGGGTGGATTTTTCAAAAGTCTTCTTTTCCTGTACATTATTTTCAACGGTCAGAAAATCGCCTTCCTGCAAAATTTTGATTTTAAGGGGATTTTCGCGGGAAATAACGTTGTGCTTGATGGCATTCTCAATCAGCATTTGCAGGCTTAACGGTGCTATGTGCTGATGGTACGTTTGGGCAGGAATGTCTTTTTCAATCTGTAAATTTTCTCGAAAACGAATTTTGTTCAGGTACACGTAGGCGTCTAAAAACTGCATTTCTTCCTCCAGCGTTACCGTATTTTTTTCTCGACTTACCAACACATACCGATACACATCCGACAGCCGATCTAAATACATTTGGGCAGGAATATTTTCCTCCTCAATGAGCGAGGCCAGCGTGTTGAGGCTATTGAACAGAAAATGAGGGTCTAATTGATTTTTTAGGGTTTCGAGTTGCGATTGTACGTTTTCGCGGGCCAACGCCTCGGTTTTTTGCACATGGCGCTTCCACGACTGAAAGAAATAGACGTTTTCGTAAATCAGGGTCACAATCAGCGTAGGAATCAGACTGATACGAAAACCCATGAAAAGGGGCGGTTGGTCACTGAATTGCAACATGTATTTGCAAAAGCCATAATCGACAAGAATCGTAACGAGCAGCGTGTAGACAAGACTGGTCAAGGTTTGATAAATGAGTCGTCTGGCAGTTTGATTGTACTTGGGGAAAATCTGACGGGAGCGGTTGAAAATGAAGCGATTGCCTTCCCAAAGAAACAGGGTATTCAGAAAACAGGTAGTCATCCAATGCGCGATTTCTTTTCCGTTTTCCAAAAAAAACACATCGCTGTGAGTAACCAAAGGGATAAGCAGGCTGAGCAGCGGAATGCCAATCAACCTTGCTTTTGTGTCATGCAGAACTACCTGTTCCATAAATGCTTGATTTTCCTCAAAGGTACAAACTTTTTTCGTCCTTGAATTGAAGCGTAAATTCTTCCAACGAGGTGCGGGGCTTTCCTAAATCCTCCCACGTTTTTTTTGCGAGAAATACCTCATTCGTTTTTTCATAAAAGCCAAACAACTCAGCTAAATGTGCCATTTTAGGCGAAAAAACAACCACTGTTCGAACCAGCCAAAGGGGCATTACCTGCATTTTCAGCCGAGGATTGAAGCTTACCTTCAGTCTGTCAATGATTTGCTTATAATTCATTTTTTCATTTCCCTGAACGGCATAATGGGTATCGAATGCTTCGGGATTATTAAGGGACTCAATGACCTGAACGGCGTAATCGACGGAGTTCATCCAGTAAAAATCCACCGGTTTGCCTATCCATTGAAAAGTATCTTTTTTGATACCCCAAAAAATACTGTCCAAAAACCAGGTAGGGTGAAAAATGGTGAACGGGATACCTGATTGCTCAATAAATGCGTGACCTTGTCGTCGGATTTGATTTTGTAATATATCCCGGTCGTGCTCAACAAAAGGATACGCCCCCAACGCACTGATTTTCAGGATTTGCTGAATGTCAGTCAATTGACAGGCTTCCACGATATTTTTAATCCCTTCCCTTTCGGTATAAAAAGACTGATTGGGAGAGACGTCATCTGAATTGAGATTAATGTACACGTAATCAACGCCTTTAAAAGCATGAATAAGGCTTGTTGGATCGGTAACGTCTCCCGGTACCAACTCTATGGAAGCGGGCAATAACTTCTTTGCCTTTTCCAAATCTCTTACCAAGGCTCGGACCTGATAGCCGTGCCAAAGCAGTTGTTGAATGACTGGTTGCGCCAAGCGGCCCGTGGCCCCGACGACTGCGATTGTTTTTGATGTTTTCATGTTTGTTTTATTTTAGAACACAGATAAAACGGATTCAACAGATAACTGCGGATGGTTTGTTATTTAGCTTTCAATCTGTACTATCTATGTTCTATTGAAAATTAAAAGGTTAAACGATAGAAAGGAACGGGCAGGAAGCCTTGTTGATAGGCGGTGCCGATTTTTTTAGTACGCGGATTGTAGGCTTGCTGGAAAATGTTCTGACTGTTGGTAAAATTCTGTAAATCAAGGGCCAACTCGTGTGTCATCCGTCGGCGGTTGAGTTTGTAGCCGATTTTGAGGTCGGTGCGGAAGTAGCCGTTTTGTTGCTGTAAATAGGCGCGGGTATCGTCATAAACAGTGGCGCGGGTGTCGGCGGAGGCACTCAGGTTAATGGGGCGGATGTATCGGCCGCCTGCGGAAGTCAGTTTCCAGTTAATACTCAGCACATTGTTGCGGCGACCGATGAGGATGTCTTTTCCTGCCAATACGTTAGCTACATAATGACCGTTGAAAGGTGTGTTGCGCTCTACCCCGTCGCTCCCTTTGTATTTGGAATCAAACAAAGACCCAGTAACCAGAAAATAATAGTTGTTGGAGAAGTATTTTTCGAGGGTCATTTCTATGCCGTAGTTGCGACCTGTGCCTTTGTTGACCAGATTCCCTTTGTCAACGGGTGCAAAGTCGACTCCTTCTACCAGTACCGAATAATAGCTTGACGTTTTTTCAACGGGTACGTCAAACAGCGATTGGTAGTACGTTTCTATTTTCAAACGAAGGTTTTCAGTCAGGTTGCGCTCATAGCCCAATACAATGTGGTGACTGCGCGTAAAGCCCAGGTCTTTGTTGGTGAGCGAGTAGCTACCGTTGGGGTTTTGGGTCTGATAAAAGTAGAGGAGTAGTGGCTGTAAATTGCTATGAAGTCCGTAGGCGAGGTTTAGTGTGCTGCGGTCATTGAGGGCATAACTCAAACCAAGGCGTGGCTCGACGGCATTGCTGTTGTTCAATTCATAGTGCAGGGCAGTCAAACCCGCGTTTAAGGTCATATTTTGACTGAAACGGTGCTTCCACTGCACATATCCCTGCGAAAGCATCGTTTCGCCGTCGGTATTTCGTTGAGAGATGATACTCGGATACAGGGTCGTATTGCTCAGTTCAAAGCGACTTAAATCAATGATGATGCTACCCGAAATTTTGTTTTTAGCGTTGATCTTGTGATTGATAGTGGCGTTGAGCGACAGCTTTTTGTTGGTAAAAAGTGCCTGTTGCTGAGGAGTTTCGCTCAAAATCGTTTTGGATTCAGTTTTATACAGCACCGTATCGCCTTTGAAATTTTGGTACGTCCGCGAGCCCGACAAGGTAATCTTTCCGTAGGTTTTGTCCGAGAAACGATGTTCGTACGATAAGGCGGCGACCCCCGTTTCAAAGTTGACGCGGGTATTGCTGTTTTCATCCCCGTAGGCATCGCCTTTTTCAGTATCTACGTCTTTTCCCAAAAAGGTAATGTTGCTTTTTCCTCCGATGGTCCAGAAAGAAAGATTTCCTTTTTTACCGACGGGGATGTCGGTTTTGAAGGTAAAGTCTTGGTAGTAAGGGGTTCCTGCAATTTGGAAGCCAAGATTGGACATAATTCCGAACAGCGAATAACGGTAGTTGACCAAATAAGAAGCTTTTGATTTTTTGCTGTAAGGCCCTTCAGCTCCGACTTCTACGCCGTTGAAACCTACTTGGGTCAAAAACTCGTGCTTTTCGTCATTGCCTTTGCGCAGACGCAGGTCAAAAACGGAGCCCAACGCGTTGGCGTATTCGGCAGGAAAGGCACCCGACATAAAATCCGACTTGGCCAATAAGTTGGTGTTGAGCATCGAAACCGGGCCGCCTGACGTACCCAACGAACTGAAATGGTTGGGGTTGGGAATGTTGACCCCGTCGAGCCGCCACAGAAGCGAAGCGGGCGAATTGCCGCGAACAACAATGTCATTGCGGGCATCGTTGGCTCCACTGACACCCGCAAAGTTGGCTGCCATGCGCGACGGGTCACCGAGGCTGCCAGCGTATTTGAGAGTTTCGGCCGGGCTGAAAGGCCGGGCGCTCGTGGTGGCCATTTCGTTGTTGGTCACCTTGTTGTCTTCCGTACGTTTGTACTTGACCGTTACTTCGTTGAGTTTCGTAAAACTCTCGGTCATGGGAAAATCCAAGACGACTTCTTTCCCCGCATTGACAATGATGTCTTTGGCAAAAATGTCTTCGTAACCCAAGTACGTAATTTTGAGGGCAGTGCGGCCAACGCCCACTTTTACCAAACGGAAATTTCCTTCGGCGTCGGTGGTAGTACCGTTGAGTGGGTTACTTCCCACAACAACGACGGTAGCACCGACAACCGGGGCTTTGGAGGCCGCATCTGTGATCTTACCGCGTACTGTTTGAGTGGCAGACTGAGCGATTACCTCATGAGTTGAAAAGAGGGCTATTAACAGGCCAAAAATTAGGGAGAGAGAATAAAAAGATGTTTTCATGACTTGTTTGTGTTTGTTTTCGATTCAAAACTGGCACAAACAAGTCGCTTGAAAAATAAAAAGGGGGGCGAAACGTCAGGGAGTGGGGGCGAAGTAAAAATGGACGGGGGTGAAGCGTAGCGGAAATAAGTGAGGTGACGCTATGCTATCGATTCATGGATTGTACAGCACTCAACAGCGGTAGCCCTCTTTTCATGGCTTTGTGCAGAGGGGCGGGGTCATAATAAGCACTGTAGCGGTCGATGAGATTCGCTTTGTTAAAATGGCAACAGATATTTATTTTAATAGAGGAGGTGTTGCCGTTGATAAATCTAAAATTTCCCGTAAAAAAAGAAAGTACGTAAACACCCGGCAATCCGGAAAGAGGCAACGTTTTGGTGGATTGAACAGGTACGTGCGTAAAATCGCTGAACGTCGCTGACTGAGAGTATGTCTAAAAATTTTTTTTCAATTTCTTGCCAAAATCATATCAATAAAGGCAATTTGAATAAAAGCAGCCGAAGATTCTACGGTTTTTTCGTAATCTTTACTCAAACGCCTAAAAAACGGGG
>Ga0247843_1002541_pt1 | contig 32737 bp, 38 predicted proteins | sample LaCruzMarch2017__FD_192420 | JGI IMG/M metagenome (GOLD analysis project Ga0247843, IMG submission 192420) | Freshwater microbial communities from meromictic Lake La Cruz, Castile-La Mancha, Spain - LaCruzMarch2017_8m | ecosystem: Environmental > Aquatic > Freshwater > Lake | place: Spain... | reverse complement strand
CGAACGGCTCCAGCTCCTCGAAAAAACTTATAAGGCCTTCCGCCGCAACGGCGCCTTGCTGAGCGAAACAGAGAAGGAAAAACTGCGCGAGATCGACAAAGCGCAGGCCCGCCTCACGCAGGTGTTCTCCGACAATGTTCTTAAGGCTACCAACGATTATCTGCTCTTCGTCGACGACGAGAGCTGCATCAAAGACCTACCGAAAGGCACTCTCGAAGACGCGAAAAACACCGCCAAAGAAAAGGCGCGCCCCGACTGCTGGGCTTTTTCGCTGCAGGCACCAAGTTACGGCCCGTTTCTCCAGTTCTGCACGCGCGAAGACCTCCGCAAAGAACTCTGGAGCAGCGTCATGAGCCGCGGGATGAAGGAACCTTTTGACAACCGCAAGAACGCAAGCGAGCTAGCCCGCTTGCGCTTTGAGCGCGCCAATCTACTGGGCTACGACAACCACGCCCATTTCGTGCTCGAGGAGCGCATGGCCGGCTCGCCCGAGAAGGTGCGTACGTTCCTCGAAGATCTCCTCACTCATTCGCGCCCGGCGGCCGAGCGCGATCTCAAAGAGCTCGCTCAGGCCAAGAAGCGCCACGTTGGCACCGACGCGATAAACCCTTGGGACATGGCCTTCTACATGGAGCGCATGCAGCGGGAAAAATTCCAGCTCAGCGACGAGGAACTACGCCCCTACTTCCGCCTTGAGAGCGTAATCAACGGTGTGTTTGAACACGCCCGCCGCCTTTACGGCATCGAGTTCAAGGAACGAAAAAACATCCCTCTCTATCACCCCGATGTGAAGGCCTATGAAGTGGTGGAAGAAACCACCGGCCGTTTCATGGCCTACTTCTACGCCGACTTTTTCCCACGCGCCTCCAAGCGCGGCGGCGCCTGGATGACCAACTTCCTCGAGCAGGGCACCTGGAACGGAAAAATCTGCCGCCCTCACGTGAGCATAGTGTGTAACTTCACCAAACCCACCGCAACGCAGCCAAGCCTGCTTACTCATGGAGAAGTGAAAACCCTCTTCCACGAGTTTGGCCACGCGCTGCACTCGATCCTCTCCGACTGCCGCTACGCCACGATCGCGGGCACGAATGTGTACTGGGACTTCGTGGAGCTTCCCTCCCAGGTGATGGAGAACTGGGCCTACGAGGCTGAAGGCCTCTCGCTCTTCGCCCGTCACTACCAGACGAATGCGCCAATGCCGGCCGAGCTGATCGAAAAGATCCGCAAAGCCTCCACGTTCATGGCGGGCTGGATGGGCGTGCGCCAGCTTTCCTACGCGTTCCTCGACATGGCCTGGCACGCGCAGGACACAAGCGATATTGACGATATCGAGAGCTTCGAACGCGAGCAAATCCACCGCACGCTCTTCTTCCCGGCCGTCGCGGGAACGGCGATGACGCCATCTTTCACGCACATCTTCTCGGGCGGCTACTCGGCCGGCTACTACTCCTACAAGTGGGCCGAGGTGCTCGACGCCGACGCGTTCGAATTTTTCAAGGAAAAGGGAATCTTCAGCCCGGAGGTAGCGAAAAGCTTCCGCGCCAACGTGCTATCGAAGGGCGGCTCCGAGCACCCCATGGAGCTCTACAAGAAATTCCGAGGACGCGAGCCCGACCCCAAAGCGCTCCTTCGCCGAGACGGCCTCATTCAGTCGTGAACACGACCGTTGGCTCGTGCCGTGAACTGGAATTCGCCTTTGCCGCGGAAGCGGCCCAGCATGCGCGCGCCGCCCTCGAGCTGAATTCCTTTGGCGAGGCTGAATGCTTGGAGCTGGGTGATGCACGCGCCGTCTACAGCGGAGCCTGGTCGCCAGTGCACGGAGTGTTCGGCCTCGGGCTCGATGGCCCCGTGGAGGCGCGTGACCTGCAGGAGCTCGAGCGTTTTTTCCAGAAGAAGGAGCGCCCTCCCGCTTACTGGATTTGCCCGGAGACAGATCCCTCGCTTCTCGAGCTCCTTGGCCGTGACTTTGAGCCCAAACGCAAAGTGCCGGTGCACGGCGCGCCCTTGGAAAAGCTCGGAGGATTGCCGGCCGCGAGCGGAAGCAACCAGCCTGAGCATAAATCCTGGTGCCTCGCCTTTACGCAGGCCACCGATCCCGGGGCGAAGGAAACAGGGCTCTTCGCGCTCACCAAGCTTCACCAGAAAGAAACGCGGCTGTACCTCGCGGGCAACGGAACCTCGGCGTCTTACACTTTTTTTTCGCGAGGGATCGCCCTTGTGCCATCACCCGGCGCGCATAGCCTTCTTGCGCTGCAGGCAAGCGATGCAGCAACCTGGAAAGCCGGCTTTTTCGCTACCGGAGCTGCAAGCCCGCTTCCTTTGCTGTATGAAAGAATCCTCTATGAAAGACTTTGATCCCAACTCGGCGGCAGACCTCGACTCCGGAATTTTCGGGCTTCCTCATTCCTTTGAAGACGCGAAGCTGATTTTCCTTCCCGTGCCCTGGGAAGCGACTACCTCCTATGGTGGCGGCACCTCGAAAGGCCCGGCCGCGATCGCGGAGGCCAGCTACCAGGTGGATCTCTTCGACCTCGAAGTGAGCAATCCTTTTGAGGCCGGCATGCATATTCTTCCGGCGAGCAAAAAAATTGCCGCCTGGAACAAAGCAGCCAAAGCCGACGCGCAGAAAATTATCCGCGCCGGCGGACGCATTGGAAAAAACAAGTCGCTCGCCAAAGCTTTGGCCAACGTGAACAAGATTTCGGCACAGGTGAACGAAGAAGTGCGCAAAGAAAGCGCTCGCATCCTGGCTTCAGGGAAAATCATCGGCTTGGTCGGCGGAGATCACGGCTCGCCTTTTGGGGCGATCGAGGCAATGGCAGAAGTGGAGGAGAGCTTCGGTTTGTTGCACATCGACGCGCACTCCGATACCCGCGACGCCTATGAAGGCTTTCAATGGTCGCATGCATCCATCTTGCGCAACGTGATGGATCAGATCCCCCAGGTGTCAAAACTCGTGCAGGTTGGAATCCGCGACTTCTGCCAGGAGGAGTGGGACTATATCCAGGAATCAAACGGGCGCATTGAGACTTTTTTCGATCTCGATTGCCAGAAGAAAATAGCGAACGGTGAAAATTGGCAGGCGCAGGTGAAGCAGATCGTTTCGCGCCTCCCGCAGAAAGTTTGGATCACGTTCGACGTCGACGGCCTCGACCCCCGCTTCTGCCCGAATACCGGAACCCCGGTTCCGGGTGGGCTCGACTACGCGGAAGCCGTGATCCTGATTGGCGAGGTTGCGCGCTCGGGAAGAACGATTGTCGGGTTTGACCTGAACGAAGTGTCGCCTGGCGACAGCGAGTGGGACGCCAACGTAGGCGCGCGCTTGCTCTATAAGCTCAGCGCCTGGACTCTCGCCAGCCACGGCCTGCGCCCGCTTGTAAAGCGCTAAGCAATCTCTAGCGTCCTGAACATGGCATGGTAAGATCACCGACGATGCTCGCTCTCATCCTCGCGCTCTTTCTGCCCCAGCCCGCAAATGCGGCATCGCCTCACTTCACTACCGTGTTTTTTGATGATGGAGGCGTGGTTTATGTGGGCGTGAAAAACGCCGTGAACGACGCCATGATCGTCGCGCTTCCCTTCGAGTCCGGCGACCGCACCCTGATCCCCCTGCCAGAAGACGCCAGCCGCCGCGACGTGATCGGCCTCGTGCCGGAAAAAGCCAAGCTGTTCGTGCTCACCTCCGGAGAAGGCACGCTCCTCTTACACGTCTACGACCGCTCGAAAAACTCGTGGACCAAGCTCGGCAAAGTTGCCTGCCAGAGCTTCACGAAAGCCCGCCTGACCGCGGCAAAAATCACCTTCAGCTGCGAAGTGGGCAAAACCAAGCGCGGCAAAACCCGCGTTTCGCAGAAATCTATCTCCTACGGAAGAGAACGCCTCTACCGCACGGGGATCTGGCGCTTCCCTGAGTTCCTGCTCCGCCATAAAGGCCGCGTTGCAGTTCTCGAGGGCAATGCGCCCAACTGGGACACCCTCCGCCTGCGCAACGCCGATCAGGACGAGCGCACGATTACCGCGAGCGACCTGCTTAAGCTTCCCTTGCCACCGAAACCCTGAGAGTCGGAATGGATACATCCAGGCTGGATCATTTTCCTCTTTAGTCTCAATCTGTTCCGGCTCTGTTTATTGATGAAGGCATAGCAAATGCTGGCCGATCAAGAAGTAAGGGATTGGGGGGGAATGTTGATGCCACCTATTAACGCGCGGATTCGCGCAGTCTTGTTGTTAACCATCTTTCCAATCACGCAAGCGTTCGCCTCGGGCACGCCGTCAGCGGAAGAGGCCGCCGTCGAAGCCTACTGGCAGCAATCACAGGCGGCGGAGGCTGAAGGTGCGACAGCAATCGCGCGGGGGCTGGTATCGGGCAAACTGGTATGTTTTCCCGATCCAGTGGCTTCAACCGAGCCCACGGTTACGGCTTCTACCAACCCCAGTCCCGCTTCGGCTACCATTGCGCCTGCCGCGCAAACGAATTCGGCCATGGGCGTTACCGACCCTGTGCCAACCACCGGCGCTCAAGATCCGCCCGAGGCCCCCCCTCCGACTCCTTGGGACACCAGCTCTGGTGATGGGGGTAGCTTTTGAGAGTTTCTACAGTACAAGTAAAGCCCGTATTCTTGGCTCTCCTCGGATTTTCTCTGGCTGCCGAGTCTCGCGCCCAAACCTGTTATGACTCAGTTTCCCTGGTATCTAACGGCTTTAAGGCACTTAAAAGTGCGAAAGTCGGCATGTTGAAAGCTGAGCAGATCTGTATTCAAATTCTCAAGGAACGCCCGGCAAATTCAGCTGCCAGCGAACGCTGCCGGCAACTCCAGTCCAAACGCGACAACGAACGGCTCAGAGACGCTCCCGTGCGCGAAGCGCTTGATAGTTTCGAAAAATCCTACAATATGCCTCACCAGAGTTTCGTGCAGGCTCTTAAGGAAGGCTCCCTTCCCGAACTTCTTGCGAATGTTCCAAGCGTGGCTGCGCGGCCAGAGCTGCTCAAGTCTCTTGCGCAATCCTCTTCTCCATCGAATTCGGATGCCGGTCCGCGGCTGCCTGAAACGGCTCCCCCTAAACTAGAGGCAGCGGCGGCGCGAGTCGCGCCCTATCGCCAGCTTCTCGAGAAAGCCAATGGAGGCCGAGGGCCGCGATCCACATTGAGAGACCAGCTCCGCCGCTCCCTCGCCAGCGACAACGGCAATACCGCGCGTCCCCATACCCTCGAGCGGGAGTTCAACGGACTCACTCCATTGGCGGGCGGCGATTTTCCCCGTCAGGAAAGCCCTGAAACCGCGGAAGTATCACAAACCCTTTTTGACGTCGTCCACGAAAAATACCAGTCGCTCGAGCCGCGCCTGCGCCCGAAGAAAGACTCCGCATTGAGATGAAGTTCTTCTCTATGCTGCTAGCTCTGGCTTCGCTAGCCGGCTGCGCTTCAGGCCGGCAGGTAGCCAAATACAGCGATCATTGGGAAGAGCTGGGCAGAAACGCTCCGCCCCCGGAAGCCGGCCACCGCCTCATCGGTGTCGTGGAGGTTCCTGCTTCAAGCCCGCGGGCAACACATACCGCACAAATCACTTCCGGATACCGAACCGCTCCGGCCATGAATCAAACCGGCTGGCCGGCAGCCACTAGCCCGGAGTGGAGGCGAGCGAATGGAAATATCGGCGTGCACACGGCGAGTAAGGCCTCCCCGGCGGTCGATGCCAGCGGCGTTTATGTGGGCGGCGACTCGTCTCAGTTTCACGCCTACGAACACGACGGGCGCGAACGCTGGCGCTTTTCGGTGGCTGGCGCGAGCCGTGGAATTCACGCCACCGCGGCGCTCGACGAAGAATTCCTATATTTTGGCGCTTACAACGGAAACCTCTATAAGCTTCGCAAAGGGGATGGCGCACCCAGCTGGATTCTCAATCTGGGGCACGCGATCGGAGCCTCGCCGCTGCTTTCGGGCCGTTTCCTTTACGTGGGTGTGGAGCTCGCGCAGCCCGCGAATGGTTTTCTCGTGAAAATCGATCGTGCCACAGGGCAGGAGTTTTGGCGCACCGAGCTTCTCGGAGAGCAGCTGCACTCCTCACCGGTGTTAGATCCGGTGCAGGGACATCTGCTTTTCGGCGCGAACAACGGGCAGCTATTCTCCGTAGACGAGAAAACCGGGCGCATACGCTGGCGCTTTTCCGCCAATGGGCCGATCAAAGGAAGCCCCCTTGTTTTGGGAGACTCCGTTTTTTTTACCAGCTGGGACGGCAATGTCTACGCGCTTAATACCCGCGACGGCTCACTTCGATGGCAGACGAACGTGGGGAGATCGCAAAGCAGTCCGGCCAGAATACCTGGATCTGAGATCCTTCTGCTGGGTATAGAAGGCGCGGTGATCGGGCTGAAGGAAGGAACGGGCGAGCTCGCCTGGAAACGGTTGGCTCCCGGATACAAAGCAATCTCGAGCGGAGCGCCGGTGATACTGGGAAAACAAGGAGCCGCCTGGATTGGCTGCGAGACGCGAGGCATCTGCCTTTTCTCTTCCAGCGGCGAAGTGCTCGCCCGGCTGAAGCTGGAGGGCACGCTGACCGGAATTCCTGTTCCCTGGAACAATACCCTCTATTTTTCCGAAGACGCCCCTGGTTCCCTTGTGCGCTGGAACTTGAATGAACCAGTCCCCCGCTAAACTGGAACATTGGGCACCGCGCCGGGGAATCTTCTGCGGAATCACTACGCTCTATAGGGGAACTTGGCGTATAGTGCCCCATATGAACGTACTTATTTTCCAGCACGCCGCCACTGAAACCCCAGGCACCACCCTCGACTACCTCAATACCCGTAAGATGCGCAGCTTTGTGCACCACTGGTACCGCGACGGCCGCGCGCCCGACGCCGAAGAGTTCGACTGGCTCATCGTGCTCGGCGGCGGCATGCACGTTGACTCCGAAAAGGAGCATAACTGGCTTAAGGAAGAAAAACGTTTCATCAAGGACTGGATCGAGAGCGAAAAGCCGATCCTCGGCATCTGCCTCGGTGGCCAGCTGATCGCTCAGGCCCTCGGCGCCAAGATCACCAAGAACACGCAGCGTGAGATCGGCTTCCAGGAAGTGCTGCGCAACGGAACCCCGCACCGCGCCCTCAAGAGCTGGCCGCAGTCGGCGCGCGTTTATCAGTACCACGAAGACACCTTCTCGCTTCCCCCCGGCGCCAAGAACCTGCTTACAAGCCCCGCTTGCGGCAACCAGGCTTTCGCGGTCGACAACCATATCCTGGGCCTCCAGTTTCACCCCGAGAGCACCAAGGAATGGATCCTGAGCAATGCGCCCTCTGTGCTCAAAAAAGACGGTGAAGCCTACGTGCAGAACCCGAGCGAGACGGCTGCGGAAGTCACCCGCGCTCTCCCCCCGATGACCACGAGCTTCTTCCGCCTGCTCGACAATTTCTCTGAGGGAATGCGTTGATCCGAGGCCCCAAGGGCGGCTCTACCGCCCTTCTCGTTCTCTACGCCTTTCTTTATTTTTCGCTCTATGCGCTGTTCGGGCTCCTGCTGAAAGTTTACCAGGGCCCCTCCTCCGCCGGCTTTCCCGGCCAAACCGATATCGAGTTCCTCGTCTACTCCACCGCTGGTTCCGCCCTGGTCTGCCTCGGCGTGATCTTTGGCGGAAAATGGTGGCAAGCCCAGTGGAGCGGCCGTGAGCTCCTCTACATCGCCGCCGCCGGCACCTTCACCGCTTTCGTGATCCCCACCACCAAGCTGATCTACTCCCTGCAGATCTCCGTAATGGTGGCCATGATCGTGATGCGAGGGAGCATCATCGTAATCAGCCGCGCGGTCGACGCCGCGCTCGCCTGGCAAGGCGTCTCCGGAAAAAAAGTGCGCTGGGAGGAGAACCTCGCCGTGCTCTTCGCCCTGGCCGCTGTGAGCCTGAATGTAGCCTACGCCAAAGAGGGCGACTTCGAGTTCCTGCGCAGTGGAGCCGCGCTCACGATCCTCGGCATTTACCTCGTGAGCTACAGTCTCCGGCTCTATTTCATGAACTACTTTAAGTTCACACGCTCTCCAAACCACACCGCTGAAAAAAAGAACTACTTCGCGGTTGAGCAGCTGGTGGCCAGTTTCTGGATCTTTGGCTTCGTGGGCCTCGCCTTCTTTTTTCCCATTCCCGGCGGCGCTCCGATCGCGAATGCAATCACTAGCCCCCACCCCCAATGGCTCTCCGCATTGCTGCTCGCGGGCGTGCCGTTCGGAATCGGCGCCTTCTTCTCGGCCTTCCTGTTTCTTTTCGAAGGGCGCACGGCGACTTTTTCGGCGCTCGCGAACCGGCTCTCATCGCTGCTAGCTGGTGTTGCGTCGACGCTGCTCTTTGCCTTTTTCTACGCCGGTAAGTGGCCCAAGAATGAGGATTGGGCCTCACTCGCGCTCGTGCTCATTGCGGTCGCTCTGCTCGCGAAGGCGGAAACGCAGAACTCCCTGCTGCAATCGCCGCAGAAGTTTCCTTAGCCCTGATTGACGAGAATCGCACCGGGCTGTATTTTTGCGGATCTCCCAAAAACCACATCCTAGGATCCCCATGCCCCTATTCGCCCTCGCTGCGCTGCTGCTTTTATCCCCTGCTACTCAGGCAAAAACCACCCAGGTGCTCGAGCTCCAGCGCGTGAACTACAAGCCCGAGAAGAAGCTGGTTTACGATCTAGACTTCAATCCCGCGACCTGCGAAATCAACCGCGCCCGGCCCTTCGACGTGTACTACAGAGACAACGCCACTGGAGCGCGCGAGCCCGACTTCTCGGGCAACTCTCAAAGTTACTTTGGCCCTCGCCTCGACAATGCCCAGCGCGGCCCCCGCGAAATCGAGCTTGCCTTCAAGGGCTTCGATGAAATCGAAAAGGCGCTGAACATGCGCGCGGAAATACTGATTCGCCTCGAGAAGACTGATGGCAAGTGCGCTGCATTCGCCGAGATCACTTATGGCAAGAAGCGCTTCACGCTAGAGCGCATAGAGATTCTAGTTACGAAAGTGCTCGGGATCCCGAACGGCGTGGAATGGGTTCTGCTCAAGGGCCGTGGCGACAGCGGTCGTGTAGTCGACTGCGTGGCGGGGGACTGCACGAACTAAGCACTAAGAAGGCTTACGTCGAATCACGGTCTTCGGTCCACTCGACACCGGCTTCACGGGCGCCTCTTCGACTTTCTCTTTCACCGGCCGCAGAGGAAAAATCTCCTCCCCTGCCAAAACCTTCGCCCAGAAGGCTTCACTCGGCGCCTTCTTCTCTTCAGCCCAGGATTCGCGGTGGCGAACCATGCCGAGGTGGGCGTCCCAGCAGCTTACAGTGCAGAATGCGAGAAAGGTGCGGGGTCGGTTGCACGTGGACACGTTGCAGGCCCAATAGTTCTGTTCGAAGGAGAGCGGCTTTCTGCAGGAACTGCACTTTTTCCACATCCTACGATTATCCCCATTACTTTTTGGTTTCGCAACTGCGTCAACGTACTTAAATAACGCACATGCGAAACCAAAAAGTAATGGGGACTAAAGCTCCTCGATCCAACCGTAGGTATCGGGCTTCTCGCCGTACTGAATGCCGGTGATCTCGTCGAAGAGCTTCTGCGTGAGCTCGCCAACGCGGCCTTCGCCGATCGTGAGCTTCTTGGTCTTGGTCGAGAACTCGCCGACCGGTGAGATCACGGCAGCCGTGCCGGTGCCGAAAGCTTCGAGCAGCTCGCCTTTGGCGTGTGCGGCTTCCACTTCAGCCCAGGAGATATTGCGCTCCACCACCGGGAGCTTCCAGCTCTTCAGGATCTCGAGCACGCAGTCGCGGGTCGAGCCGTTGAGGATGGTGCCGCCGAGCGGAGGAGTCACGATCTCGTTTTTCAGGCGGAAGAACACGTTCATCGTGCCCACCTCTTCGACCTGTTTGTGCTCTTTGGCATCAAGCCAGAGCACCTGTGCGAAGCCTTTTTTCTTGGCCTCCACGGCGGCGAGGAGGGAGCTGGCGTAGTTCGCTCCGGCCTTGATCGCGCCGAGGCCGCCCGCGGCTGCGCGGATGTATTCCTCTTCCACCCAGATCTTCACGGGGTTGAAGCCTTCGGCGTAGTAGGCGCCCACGGGGCAGGTGATGATGAAAAACAGATACTTTTCGGCTGGGCGCACGCCGAGAAAACTTTCGGTGCCGATCAGGGTCGGGCGAATATAAAGGGAAGCGCCGCGGGTATCAGGAACCCAGTCGCTGTCGATCTTCACGAGACTCTTCACGGCTTCCTGGAAATTCTCGAGCGAAGGAGCGGGCATGCAGAGGCGGGCGGCGCCTTTTTGCATACGGGCGGCGTGGAAGGCCGGGCGGAACAGGCGGATCTTGCCGTTTTTCCCGCGGAAGGCTTTTTGTCCTTCGAAAAGGCACTGAGAATAGTGGAGAACACAGGCGCCTGGCTCGAGAGCAAGAGGTCCATATGGCTCGATGCGGGGTTTTTCCCAGCGGCCGTTGCTGTAGTCCATCAGGAACTGATGGTCGGAGAAATATTTACCGAAGCCCAGCTTGTCGTGAGCGACCTTAGGGCGCGAGGTTTTAGATTTCGTGATCTCAATTTCCATAGTGGTTTTTACTTAGCCAATTACGGTCCCCATCCAAAAACACCCCTCTTTCTTAACATAGACCCGACCGAAAAAAGCAGGAATTTCCTTGCCGTTTAGGCCAATAAATTGGGCCGCTTTGGTTAATTGGCTAGGAATAAGGGGTTTGCTATATATGGGAAGCATGCAGAGCACCGAAGAATCTAAGCGCCTGCTCAATGAGCACCATAAGTGGCCGGTGGTCTTCGCGTTCAAATTCATTGTACCCAGTGAAAAGAGCGCAGAGCTCAAGGCACTGCTGCCGGAATGCTTGAAGCTCGAGACGCGGCCTTCGTCGGCGGGGAAGTACCTCGGCTATACCTTTCACATTCCCGTAGGATCGGCAGACGAGGTTCTGGCCATTTACGCCCGCGTACGCGGGATCGAAGGCGTGATCGCACTCTGAGCGCAAGAACTAGCGAATGGCTGCCCAGGTACCGCAGCCTTCCGCCGTAAAGCGCTCTTTTCGCAGAGAATAGGCGCAGCCGTTGTTGGCGGCATTGTCTTTCAGACGCGTGCACAGCGCGTCCTTGGAGTCGGTTTTCTGTTCGCCGGTGCTGCAGCCGTTCTGGCTGAGCTCGTATTTGAATTCTTCCTTTTTGCCACAGCTCGCGAGCGCCAGGGTAACCAGGGTCAGGGCTAAAAACTGCTTCATAAAATCCTCGATGCAGAGACGTAGGTTCGGGTGGCACCTTTAGTAGCAAACCCTCGGCACAATCGCCATCCCAATTTTGCGCCACGTCATTCTTGGCTTGGATCGAAATACTGTTACGATCTACTTAACTTATGAAGATCTCTGCCAACTCCCTCGAAGCGTTTCTGGCTGTCGCGCGCAAGAGCAATTTCTCCCGCGCGGCAACCGAGCTCGCGATCTCCCAGAGCGCGCTCTCGCAGCGGATCCTGAACCTCGAAAGCCAGCTCGAGACCACCCTCTTCCTGCGCGACCGCCGGGGCTCCCAACTCACGCCAGAAGGCGAAGAGCTGCTCCGCTACGCACAGACGCAGGAATCGCTCGAAGAGGAGTTCCTCTCCTCCCGGCTCAGTTCCGGGCTGGTCGGCAGCCTGCGGGTAGGCAGCTTTTCCTCCCTCACCCGCTCTCTCGCGCTGCCTGCGCTTGCCCCTCTTGCGCGCGAGCACGGCTTTCGCCTCAGTGTGTTTTCCCGTGAGCTCGATGCCCTTCCCGAGCTGCTTCGCCAGGGAGAAGCCGACCTCGTGATCCTCGACAAGCAGCTGGAAAGGGAGGGCGTGCAAGCGGAGTTCCTCGGCTTCGAGGAGAACGTACTCGTGCGCTCCCGAAAGTGGGCGAAGAAGGCGCCGGCCTTTTTTCTCGACCACGACTCCGAAGACCTCACCACGCAGCGCTATTTGCAGAAGTTCGGCCACAAGGCCGACAACAGAACGACTGTGCCCAAGGCGGGCAAGGTCGAGCGCCGTTTCCTCGACGAAGTGTACAATCTCGTGGAAGGCGTGCGGCTAGGCCTTGGGCAGGCCGTCGTGAGTAAGCACCTCATCGAGGACGACAAGGACCTCGAGATCGTGGAACCCTCCCACGTGCTGCGCACGGGGGCCTGGCTGCATTACCCTGCGCAAGGCTACTACCCGCGACTGCAGCTCGAGGCGCGCAAGGCGATCCTGGCCTACGGGCGCGAGATGCTCCCGCAGAAATAGGCACTTACCCGCCGCACGGCGGGTAAATCAGCGAAATCGATAGTTCTATCTATTTTATCCGTTTTTCAGATGCCCGTGCTGAGGCTACAAAGCCCTTATGAAAACTCTAACTTTACTGCTGGTCTCCCTCTTCCACCTCCCCACCCTAGCGGCCGACAAGCCGAGCACGCACGGCATGCTGGTCTTCGGCAAGGCGAACACGGTCTACGTGTCGCACCTGCCAATGTTCCATAGCCCGCACGACTACCAGTTGATTGCGCAACTCAGCCTGCCGAATGTGGCGCTGAACGCTTACCGGAAGAGCCTGGCCGAGCATCCTGAAGAAACCATCTACACCCTCGTGCCGGAGGTGATGGTGCTGCCGGAGATGGTGGCGAGTGGAAAGCCTTTCCGGGCCGATCTGGTCAGAGGGCACTTCGAAAGAGGCGGCACCGAGATCGTGAGCCAGGTCGCGGTGCGGTTCGCGAAGATCGTGCACTTCCGGAAATTCGACCCCAAAGCACAGCAGCCGGCCAAGGCTTCCTATCTGTATTTTGGCTCACGGGAGGACTCCTTCCTCGCCCACTTCATCACCGCGAAGCCTGATTTTGATCAGGTGATCGAGCTGAAAGGCAGCGGGCCCGACCTGGCGTGGAAAATCGAGAAGGACGCGCCGAACACAAAACCCCTCGAGATGGGAGAGCACACGTTTCTGCTGAATGAAAAAGGCGACGTGATGAAGAAGACTCTCACAACGTCGCTATACACTGAATTTGGAGATCTCAGTCATTGACGGGCTACTGAGCCGAGCGTGTTCCTTCGCTACGGCCAGCTCCAAACCCATAGCGCTGTGCTCTCGAATCGCCAGCCTTGGAACTCATGTTCTTGAGGTGGTCGGGAGCCTGAACCATGAAAAAATACATGCTGCAAGCCTGGCCACATTCGGCAACCTCGCAGAATTTTGCGCCGGTAAACTGGCTGCGAAGCTGTTGCTCTGTCCTCGCGCGAACTTCGGAATTCGCGGCCTGCAGCAGAACTGAAAATTCCATCTGCAGCTTTTCAAAGGCCTGGTCAAGCCTGCTTGTGTCGAGCTTTTTGACGGAATCTTGGTTTGGATTGCAGGTACTTTCCGCAGAACCGCCTGGGTAGCAAAGATCCTGCGCTTTTTGCACGAGCTCATCACGCCAAAGCCAAGTCTTATACGCTACCGCAGTGAGAGCCGTCAGCCTGGCCTCGGTGCCCAAACTGGAAATACCCCAGCGGGTGAAAAAATCGTCTCGAGGATCGGAACTGAATCTGGTGCTCAGGTTTCCTTTCAGCACATCCAGCGCTGAAAAGGGAGCTCCAGGAAAGAAAGCTCCGCCATGCTCCGCATCGAAGGTGCGCACCAGATAGTGACTCGGATTCACTTTACCAAGCGTGGCCTGGAATGCCTGAAGCTGGGAGCCAAACACGGAATCACGCTCTGGGGTGCTCCAATCGTTGTAGATCGAATCACTCGGAGCACACTGCACCAGAGAGCAGAGAAAATACCCGCGCTCTGTAACTTGAAGTCGTGTAGTCAGGGAGGCGGCCAGCCCGGCTCCGACTGAGGCGTATCTTTCTTCGAGCGACTCCCAGAGCCCGAGCCGCTCTGCAATCTGGTTTGTATATTCCCCTGTGCTCCATTGGTATTGCTCTAGAGAATATCCAGGCATTGCTGCCAGCGCGCGCATTTTCCAGGCACCAGTTCCGTCTTTTTCCGGCCAGCGGAACCTCATCAGGCCCCCATACTCCTGCGGAACGCTGTAGGGAGTCAGTGTGCTCTCGTAGCCATACTCTTCTGCGGGAAGACTTCCGTATACCACCGAAATACAGGAGCTACCTTCACACAGACGGCTCGGGCCCACGTTAAAAATAGTGCGGGTATGGCCGCTGCTGGAATAGAGGGTGAGGTAAACAGTGCCGCCAGTAATAAACTCTTTGTCTACCTTTACGGGATAGAGATCTTTTATGATCGCGTGGGTATAGGTGTTGTCGAGCATGTACTTCAGGGCTGCTTTAAAACGCCGATCCTGCTTCCAGTCTCTGGCGGTCGGCAGTTTGTCCCACTCGGTGGTGCTTTGCCAGGAACCCCAGAATTTTCCCGATCCGGAAAGAGTGCCCCCCATGGGCAATCGGTGCTCTCTGGCATAGATCCAGCGGATCACTGTCGCCATTTCAGCGCAGTCGACCAAAATTCCGGAGCCTAGCAGCATGTCGGCAGAGGCGTTCTCCTGCACCCATTGGGAATAGTCACGCTCGATCGCGGCGGTCCAGCCTCGCTCTATGGGCCAAACGGAATTTTTGGAAATGGTCAGTGGTTCAAACGAATCGCGCGCGGGGTTGGGCTGGGAAGCGTCTTTGATTGCCAGCTCCAGAAGGGCTTTTTCCGACGCTGCGAAACTTCGGCGCAGCCGAACAAGCTGAGGCAAGAAAACCGCCTCTTCGGATTGCTGCAATTGATCAACAACGAGTAAAAGAGTTCGATCACCGGGTACGGTTTCCTGGAGCACGTGGCGATGCCACTGATTTCCGTGAGCATCAGAAAAGGCTATCACCTGATTTTTCTTACTGGCGGCCGCATCGCGTTCCACCGAACTGCCAACCGGACACTGTGCTGGGTAGTCGCGGGGCAAGGAATCGAACGGCTCTTCCGCAACCTTGGCTCCGCAGCCAAAAAAAATGGAAATAATCGAGAGCGTTCCGAGTAATTTCAAGGCGAACATGCGGGTCTTCCTCCTGCCGAAATGCCGACCATACATCGGCATAGAAGAAGAAAAGATCCAACACGGCGGATACCGGATAGTGCGGTATCCGCTCAGATCAGAACTGAAACCTGATATCGGCCGTCGGCATGATCTCGCGCTGGGCGCGGTCGGTGCGGAAGCTCTTCACCGAATGCGCGCCCGCCATCGCGGTCACATTCATCTTGAAGCGCCCGCCAAAACGCATCACGTAGCCGAGTTGCAGGCCCGGGCTCCAGAAATGGGTGCGCAGGGCAAAGTTATTGAGCGGATCCGTGTCGAGCTTGTTGGAGGTCGAGATCCAGGTCCAGTAAACGCTCGGCGCGATGATCACGGAGTCGCGGTCGTTTACGCGTTTTTCCGCCGTGAGGATAAAGCCCACATCGCGCACTTTGACTTCCGCGCGGGTCGAGCTCTGCGGGCTGCCCGAGCAGTTCGAAGTGAAGATGGTGCCCTTGTCGTTTTCGCAGCCTTTGTCTTCGATCACCTTGTTGGAAGCCGCGAGGCTGTTCTGGTAAGAAAAGCGCCACTCATTTCCGCCGCCAAAATGCAGCGAATACCAAAGCACGGAACCGAGCACACCGGTTCCCTCATGGCTGATATGCGCGTCGCCGAGGTAGGGCATCCAGCCCGCCGCGAAGTGCTCGCTGCGAAAGTTCACGCCCACATGGTAGATCGAGGCATCGTGCACGTTGCCGGTGTCGGAGAAAGCGATGCCGTGGCCGAAGCCGGCATTCATTCCCACCGGAGTGCTCTTGCCGTCTTCGGAGAATTCTCCGGGCGCGGTGTCTACATAGCGCGGAACGCTCGCGGCGGAATGCACGCGGCGGGTAGGCACGGTGTTGCAGCCGGAGGTGGCGAGCGCGATCACGAGCAGCACGATAGAGAGGAGCAGTGGTGCACCGGCAGTGACTAAGTACTTCATGGAGTCTCCATAAGTTTTATTCATAGAGGTAGGATAGTGCCCGCGCACGCACGGGTCTAGGCACGCTGCGGCTGTTGCAAACAGCACACACAATCGCGAAGAGTGTGTAGTGATTGAGTGCCTGAATCGGCACACCGGAAACATTTACACGGATCATCTTTGTTGCACGGGGCTCAAAAAAGAGAGGTAATGGAGGCACAACTTATCCAAGGAGATACCTATGAAGAACTGCCTCTTTTTGTTTTTTGCCCTAGCTTCGCTTTCCGCCCCTCTCGCATCACGCGCAGAAGAGGGAGAAGCCAGCAAAGCCGATCAGCGCCAGGAGAACCAGGAGAAGCGCATCGAGCAGGGCGTGCAGTCGGGCGAGCTCACCAAGCACGAAGCTAAGCGCATGGAGCGCAAGCAGAAAAGGATCGGAAATGCGGAAGGCAGAATGGAAGCCGACGGCACTGTGACGAAGAGGGAAGCCCATAGGCTCAACAGAAAGCAGGACCATGCCTCCAAAGCCATCCACCGCCAGAAGCACGATCGTAAACGCCGCTGAGTTCCAAAATTGGCATTGCCTTATCTCGGCCTGCCCCCTGGGTAGGCCTTTTTCGTTCCCAAAAGCAGTCTGTTTCTTAGACAGTAAGTCCATTTTATTTCAATAAAATCATATTTTTACGATAATTGTTAAAATAACTTAACACGCTGCCGCATTGCCCGATATACTGTATGTATATGGTCAACAAATCTAAAGGCTGCGTTTTGCTGCTTACCGCCTTCCTCACCGCCCCTGGGCTCGCGTATGGCGATCAAAGCTACGTGAACCAGACCTTCGAAAATAAGTCGATGGGAGGACGAACGGGTGCCACTGTGACGGCTGGCAATCCTGAGGCCACGCAGACCGTGGAAAACACCGCCTCCGTTCGCGTGATCGGCAAATCGCTGAACGCCATGACCACCCTCGTGGAGCCGACCACCGTGAATCCCGGCGACAATACCGTGGACATCGGCGGAATCACCTACACCACCGTTTACTCTTTCGGCAAACGCGTGTTCGCCGATGCCTTCTCGATCACCTCTGGCGGCCCGAATAATATCAAGCTCGGCCTCGCCCCGACCGAGATTCGCGTTCCATTCGTTACATATCCTGTTGGCCCTCTCACCCTGAACGTAGGCGGCGGCGCCCGCTTCCACGCTCTGCTCGATGCGACCCTGATCCCGGAACTGGGAGTGCCGCTGAACACCTCCACCCTCGGCATCACCCTGAGCGCGAATGCCCAGGCAGCCGGCTTCGTGGAAGCATACGCCGCCCTCCTGATCATCCGGGGCGGTGTGGGCGGCCAGGTTAACCTCATCGACGGCAAGCTCGACGTGCACGGCCGCGTGGCCTTTGACCAGAGCAAACCGACCATCCTCGTGAACGGGATCGTGCAGTTCCTGAACGGACGCATCTACGCGTTTCTCGACATCTTCGGCTTCCTCACTTTCGGCTGGAAACGCCTCATTAACCAGGAGATCTACGGCTGGAACGGGATCTGCTACTCCGTAGGATACACACCTTGCCCGGCAAAATAGGAATCACCCTCAAGCTCGCACTGGGCGTGGCCTCCTCGGCCGCGCTCTTTGCCGTTTGGCCGAAAGCCGGAAGCGACACCCCCTCCCAGGCCGAGCGCGCGCCCGCCACACAAAATGCCGCGGGCACCTTTTCGCCCGACGACGGAAACCGCTTCTACTTGCCCGTGGCCGGCCGCCGCTACATCTACAAATTCGACCGCAAGATCAGCTTCCAAGGAGAAATTGCCGGCACCAAACTACCCGAAGTTGCCTATAGCGGCGATTTCTATGTGGACATCCTCCGCAGCGACGCCCGCGCCTTCGAGGCGCTCGTTTCGCAGAAGATCAAGGAGACGGGCGGAAAAAAATCTCCGGTGGTGCGCATCGAGGCGAGCGCGCGTGGCGACAGCGTGGAGCTGTTTTCGACCGAAGGCCTCAATGAAGACGACAAGCAACACGTGGCCGTGCTGAAAGACCTCGTAAGCCTCTGGCTTTTCCCCCTCCGCTCCGACACGCTCGGCAGCTTCGAGGCGCGCTTCGATACGCTGCCCTCCGAGAATGGCGTAACGCGCGAGCGGAAAGCAAAGCTCTCGTATCTGGCAGGCAGCAACCTCCCGGAAATCCTCTCGTCCCTCCACCTCCTCCGCTGGGACCCTTCCCTACACCTGCCCGGCGAGCTTCGCGGCTCGGAAACCACGCGCATGGGCGTTTCTAACGGCACCGCGCTCACCGCCGACAGCCGCTATGGCCTCGAATTCCTCTCTTTCGAGAGCATCCCAGCCTACCCGAACTCGTTCCTCTCCTCGTTGAATGTAGTCCAAAATCTCCTGCTGCAAGCGAGCGGCAAACCAGACATGTCGGCCCATCCAGACTACGCCAAGCTTGACTGGCGCACCCTCACAGCGCAGCTGCGCGGAATCGACCGCCTCGACGGAGGCCAGCAGCTCGAGCTCTTCGGCGACTTGCTGAAGTTCCTGCGCATGCATCCTGAAAAAATCGGCGAGCTTACCGCGCTCCTCCGCGACCCCGCCTTGCTCAAAGCCGGTGTGCAAAGCCCGCTTTTCAAAACACTTGTGGGCACCCTAGCTACTCTCGCCACACCCGAAGCCCTCACGGCCCTGCGCGATGCCTATGACGATCCATCCCTCGGCGACCAGAGCAGGAGCACGATCCTGGCTTCGCTAACCACTACTCAGGCGCCGATCGATTCGGCCACTCGTGACTTTCTCGCGCAGAAAATGCAGGCGGAACGAGACCCTCGTCTATCCCAGGCCGCGGCCTTCGCGCTTGGTTCCGCGCTCCAGCAAAGCGGCACCGACAGCCAAAGCGCGCGCGCGATTTCCCAGATCGAAGGAGCCTGGAAAGCCGCTGGCAACCTCGGCGACCAGCTCGCCCTCCTCGACGTGATGGGCAACTCCGGGCGCACGGAGTTCTATCCGAGCGTGCAAACAGTTATAGAAAGCGGCGGCAACCCGGCCCTGCGCGCCCGCGCCGTGTTCTCCCTGCGTTTCATGACGAACAGCGATAGCCAGCTCGTGCTTATCCGCTCGCTGAGCGATGCCTCCCCCGTCGTGCGCGAAGCCGCTGCCAAGGCGATCGAGCTCGCGAGCTGGAAGGAAGCCTTCCGCACTCCCCTCGAGGTCTGCTCAGGCTCCGAGAGTGTAACGCGCGTGCAGGATGTTTGCCGCAAGGTGCTCAGCAATAACGCGGCGGTTGCCAGCAACTGAACTGCGCTAAAGCGGAGCCACTTCGCGCCCAGTGTCGGAATGTATTTCCGACAACCTGAATCCGAAAAGCCGGAATCACAACACAATCTGTGTCGCGTGCACTGGCATGCAGGTTGCTCTTACGCTCCTGATTTCACGCGCCAAGAGCTTTTGCCGGGCGCGAACACGACCCCACAGGCTGCCTCTTAGAGGCGGTCTAACTTAAGGGCCGTTCTTTGTGACCCAAAGAGCGGCTCCTTTTTTTTACTCCTGGCTGAAGGAAACCAGCAGACCGAGCTTGGTCCAGAGGGCGGCCGAATCCTGCACGAAGGCCTGCGATAAGCCCGCCGCTTCGAGCCGCGCGGAGATCTCGGCGAGTTCCGCGCGAGCTGTGAAGCAGGAAAGAAAGCGGTAGTCCTGGGCGCGCAGGCGATCGCGGCGCACGTAACCGTCTTCTCGCCATACGGCAAAAAACCGGGTTCCGTCTTCCAGCAAGCCGGCAGAAGGATGCAGGCCAAAAAACTTGCCGCCAGGGGTGGGTTCGGGCGCCCGTCTCGCGGCGAGCTCGAGCATGTCAAGGCGGGCGGCCCGCAGCGCAGCGGGGGGCAATACCCCTAGTTGCAAAAAAGCAAAAAAGGCCGGAGCGAGCGCGCTCAGTTCCTGCTGATGGAAAAGCGCAACGCGCGAAAACTCGCCCACCTTTTCTGCGAATATCCGCTCTCCGACCAGGCGTCGCAGCAGGAAAAAATCATCCGAAAGCGCGCCGCGAACCCGCAGGCGAAACGCATTGGAGTAAATGGAAAAATTCGCGGAGCCCGCCTCAAAAAGCTCTTCCGCCGCGCCACCTTTGCGGATCGCCTTATGGGCTTGGAGCTGCCACTCTCGGAGATTCACGCCGGGCTCCTTTCTCCTGAATCGAAGCAAGGCGAGCCACTTCTGCGGCCAGCACTTCCCACTCAGGAATATTCTCGTCGCGCTCGATCATCGTGGGCAAAATACCTGCCCGCTCCTGGAACCAGCTGTAGAGATTCCACACTTCTTCGGCCACGGGAGCGCCGTGAGTGTCGAGAAGCAGCCCGCTCGCCGTGCGCGCATGGCCGGCAAGATGCACCTGGGCCACGTGGCGCAGGTCGAGGCGGCGAAGATAGTCGCGAGGCTCGAGCCCGTGGTTAACAGAGTTCACGTAGATATTGTTCAGATCGAGCAGGAAACGACAGCCAGTTGTGCGGGCGAGCTCGTTGAGGAACTGCTCCTCCCCCATCTCGTTGCCGGCAGGGCGGCTGTAGTAGGTGATGTTTTCGACCGCGAGAGGCCGGCGCAGAAGTTCCTGCACGCGCTGGATTTTTTCCGCCACCAGGCCAAGCGCCTCTTTCGAGAAAGGAAACGGCAACAGATCAAAAAGATTCTCGCCGCCTACACCGGTCCAGCAGAGATGGTCGCTCACGAGCCACGGCTCAATTTCCCGCTCGAGCCAGGCAAGCTGCTTGAGGTATTCGGGGTTGAGCGGCTCAGCCGACGCAAGTGACAGGGAAACACCATGTAGAGCTACGGGAAATCTTTCGCGGAGTTGGCGGAGATTCTGGATAAAGAGCGTATCCGTGCCTCGGTCTGGCAAAAAATTCTCTGTAATCACTTCCACCCACGACACGCGCGGGGAATCCTCGCCTAAAAAGGAATCATGCCAGGCGGCACGATAGCCTACCCCTGCCCCCAATTTTTCTATTTTTCCGAGACCCATAGAAACCCCTGAACGTGAAAAAAGAAAATCCCGGGAGCCCCGATGGAGCGCCCGGGATCCTGTTCAGCTTAGTGCCCGGCTGGAGCAGCGGGAGCGGCGTCAGCAGGAGCAGCAGCTCCCTCTGCGGCATGGCAACCGCTGGCGCTATTGCAGCCGCTCTTGTCATGGCCTTTTTTACCTTTGCCTTTATGAGCCATTTTGCCTTTAGCTTTTTTGCCTTTGGCAGGGGCTTTTTCGTCGGTGGCATGGGCGGCATCATCGTGGCCTTCTTCGGCAACGGCGAGGCCAGAGAGACCGGAAACGAGAGCAGCAGCCATCAGGGGAATAAAGATCTTTTTCATGAAACAGAACTCCTAAAAGAATGTACCGGTCCTTCCCATTTCAACCGTGAAATAAGCTCAATCCGGCGATCTTACTATGTGAACAGCGGGGCCAGAAAATGACAAGGCCAACGCACGCAAAAACGAAAATTAACTCGAAGCGTTATTAACCGCAATCACGCGGTACAGAAGACGCGGGTCGCGGCGATGCTCCCTCTCCCAAGAGCCGGCAATACCGAACCCCCAGCCTCTCAGGGCCTCTTCCGCTAGCGTGCCACTGGCGTATTCTTTTTTTTCTTCGTTGAAACTGCCGATCAGGAGCCGCCCACCGGGAGCCAGAAAATCACTCAGGAGCCTGCGCAAGTATTGCTCTACCCGCATCGACGGCACGTACTCGAGCCCCGTGCGCACGAAATCAAAACGGAAGGGAGGTTCCCAGGTAAGAGCGTTGCCAACGAAGATCTTATCAGAAAATCGCGGCAGCCTTTCGAGCGCGAGTGCGACGAGCTCGGGCGCAATGTCGAGACCGTAAAGCTCGAGCGCAAGGCCTTTCTTCGCGCTCCACTCTTCGAGCGACTCCATCAGGTGCCCATTCGCGCAGCCGATATCGAGAAAGCTTCCCGTCCTTTGCACACCTTCGAGCACCAGGCTACGCGCCCATTCCCAGCCCGCCTCATCCCCCGAATGTCCGCTTTGCGCCCGCGGGTTACTGGCCGCGAGATAGGCCGGAGTGATCACCTCCGCGACTTTTTCAAACCATTCGCTCTCGGAAATTCTCCCTTCCTGCAATTCACGTGCGAGCCCTTCCAGTAGCGAGTGCCCGCGGTTCTTGGAATCCTGCAAAGATTTTGCTTCGTGTTTCATGGGGGAATTGGGTAAAAAGTAACATGCCTCAGCCTTCTCATGTAGCCCTGCTCCTCCCTTCCGTAGAAAAAGCGGCGGCCCACCTTCGCTCTCTGGGCTTCGAAACTGGCGCGCCGGAAGTATGGGAAGGAGAGGGCACGAAAGAAATCTATGTAGGAAAGGGGCACTCGAACGCGCTCCTGCTCATGGAGCCCTGGCGCGCGGGAAGCTACCGCAATGCGCTGGAAAAGCGCGGGCCCGGGCTGCACCACCTCGCCATCGATGTGGCAGAACTCGAGACTTTCTTGTCGTCGCTTACAGGCTCAGGCTGGTTGCTCCACCTGAACAGCGTGGCCACTATTTCCAAGACACGCACGGCCTACCTTGCGCGGCCCGGCTTTCCCGGCCTGATCGAAGTGCAGGAAAAAAACCTGGAGCCCACCGGGCCCGCTTTTGTCACAGGAATCGAGCTTCCTCTTTCCGCCAACAGCGAAAAACTTCTGGCTCCGCTCGCACTCGTAGGTACGGTGAAAAACGGAACGGAGCTGAAGCTCCGTTTGGGCTCCCGCTCCGTTTCCTTAAAAGACCTGCTCTGACTTATTTGCAAACGTCAGCGGCATCGGCTTTGATGCTGCGTACGTCGAAGCGGTCTACGCTTGGGTTCGCGATGTCATACTCAGCGCTTTCCACCGTGATGTAGGCGAAGGTAGGGTGCATACCGTCGAAGTAGTAGGTGGTGTGAAAGGTGGTCGTGAAGATCGAATCACGAATACCCTGGTCAACAGACTCTACTCTTACGGTGGTACGGTCTTCCTTGAGGCCGAAACGGATCACGCCGCCAGGGCATTTTGCCAGCACCTGGGAAAGCACGCGTTCTTTCAGTTCACGGGGAAGTGAGCTGTCAGCGCGGTAAACGCTTTCGATCGTATTAGCTTGAGCGAAAAGGGGAAGGAGAAGCAGAAGTGCGAATTTCATAAAACCTCCGAAGTTAAGGGGCGGCCCTTGGTACCACGGAAGAATGCGGGAGTAATCAGGAACCTTGTCAAGAATTCATGGGCGAGCCCGCGGAGCCAATGTTTTCCAGCTCTTACCGTCGAAGGAATACTCCACGCGGAAGCCGGTCATGGCTCCGTCCCAGCCCTTATCGTGCGCCGTATAGCGGAGGGGTGACCCCGGCTTCTCCAGTACCTGCAAGCCGATTGCCTTCTCGGAACTGGCACCACGCAGGATCATCACGCGCAATCGGGGACACTCCCCTTCCCGATCGTCTGAGCGGATCACGTTTACCGTGCGAGATTCGGGATCAATGTTCACAGCGAAGTCACCCACCGGAGAGCGAATCGTATCCGTCCAGAGAGGGGTCGGCTCCTGGGCGATTACGATCGCAACCGGGAGCAGCAGAGAGAAAGCGGTCAGCAGAAAATTTCTCAGCTTGTCCGCTCTTTGCCCCATGCCTTGCTATCGGAGTTCGCACGCGCGTTCTCCACTGTATCAGCGAAGAATTTCTTTTCCGGCGTTCGGCTCCCAATGACAACGCTCAGCGTCGACACGATCGCTCATCCAGGCCTCTTCACAGTGGAAGGCCACGTAGCTCGCCTGACTTTTTCGGACAACGCGAAAAGTAGTCAGGTAAGCCGACGCGTTCCGGGCACAGAATTTGTTGGCCGCATTCAGGCGCAGCTTCACCGCTACCTCCTTGCCAGGCTTCAGGTTCACGAGCTTAACCGCCGGCTTGGCCGCTTCCCCGAAAAGGAGAGGAGAACGTTCCTCCGCGAACGCGGGATCGTTATTCACATCGACGTTGCGGTAGGTGAGAAGTTTCTGGGCGGGGTGGCCTGCCTCAAGCACCGAAAGATAACGGCGGTTGAAGGAGATCTTTCCGTCCAGACTCTGGCAGCCAAATTCCCATCGGTCCGCTTGGGCCGCCGGGGAAAAGAAAAAAACAACTAAAGGTAGAAGGAAGTACTTCAAGGTCACTTCACGAGGCGAACGTCGCTGCACTTATAGGACACGCGCTCTTTGGTCTTCCAGTTGTTCTCTATGAAAGTGAAGGCCGTGGGGCCTTCGAAACGATCAGAGTGCTCCATCGCCACTTCAATCACCTTGGCGCCAGTCGTAGTAGGCAGCACGCCCTGAAAAACGTCGTGGTTGAAAAATACGTAGCTGTCTTCTGTATCGATCACCGGGGGATGACCTACCACGAATACGTCAGAACCAACCGTGATCTGGATTCGCTCGTTCAGGGGGTGGCGAGTGCCGCCTTCGAAGTAGGTTGCGCCGGCGATGAAGGAGCATTCGGTCTTGTCGACTTTGGTGCCTTTATAAAGCCCTGGCTCAACATGGGCCTGGGCGGAAAAAGACACGAACAGGGCAAAGAAAACGAATGCTTTCATGGGATCCTCATAGAGTGAGAGATGCTGTTAGGCCCTGGATATATCAAGGCAGGCGCGACTGCAAGCACTCAGCGGTAATACGAGGAGCGGATCAGAAGATCTCCGCACTTGAGGCGTTTCAATGGCTTGGCTGTTTCCACCTTGGGCATCAGGGCGTACCAGCCTTCTTCTTCCGAACCAATCCGGGCGCACACTACCACCTTATGGCGGCACGAATCCCAGAGCACCCGCCGGTCGAGCCAGGCGGAGGTAGTCCAGCCTTCTGCATAAGAATCGACCGAAATGCATTCGGGCTTATGGTTCTGCACCTTGGAGCAATTCTCGCGGTTGATCAGCTGTATGGTCGTGATGTCGGCCGAGTACCAGCCCTCGAGGGTAGTTCCAACTCGGTCGCAGTAAGCCACCTTGTCGGTGCAGCGCTCGCGGAGTCGGGTGCCGTCCTCGAAAAGCCAGCCTTCGGGCTGGGTGGCCCCAGCGACGCAGACGGGCGGCCTCGGCAGCTTCTCCACGCGGCCGTCCCAGTTTTCGTGACGGTTGAGAGTGGAGCACGCGCTGAGAGCACAGAAAAGCAACGGCAGAAAAAACAAAGTGACTCGCATTTCCCTTATTTTACATGGGAGGAGTTTTCCCGCACTCTTTACCCATGCCCTTTACCCTCTCCCACCCCGCCGCGATTCTGCCCTTTCCCAGGCTGTTCCGGGATCGGCTTCCGCTCGCGGCGCTGGTAGCCGGAAGCGTGAGCCCTGATCTCGGCTACTACTTCGGGATAACCCGCTATCTCCGTGAAAACGCGCATACGGTTCCACGCTCCTTTACCTTCTGCGTGCCTGTAAGCCTGGTGCTTCTCCTGCTTTTATATCTGGTACGGCATGGAATGGCGAAGCTGCTGCCAGCCTCCCTCTCCGCCGTTTATCGAGAGCTCTTTGCGCGCCCTCTTTTTGCCCCTCGCGCCCTGCCCTTCACGCTGCTCGCGCTTCTGTTCGGCTCCTGGACCCATATCCTCTGGGACTCCTTCACCCACTACGACGGCACCTTCGTGGCGCAGCTTCCGGTTCTGCGAACCAAGATTCTACCAGGCCTCGAGCTCTACCGTATCGGGCAGCACCTCTCAACCGTGCTCGGAGCGCTGGCGATTTTCCTGTTCCTGCGCGCTGCCAGCTCTAGGCTAGGTGCTCCTTTTCATTGGAAGCCCACTTGGAGAATGGGCTTCTGGGCCGCACTTGCGGCGATCGCTGCGATCTTCACGGCTTTCACGCTCACCACGCCTTGGAATTACGCCCTCGCCAACCAGGACCACCGCCTCTGGTTCCTGTTCATCGTGAGCTGCGGCAGGAACGCGTTCTTGCTCACGCTGGCAACTTCAGCAGCAGTCAGCTGGAAGGCAGAGCCTTAGCCACAATCCGCTTCACCGTTTCGGGCTCCGGAAAAAGCAGCAGCAGCGCGATCACAAAGTGCGCGCCGAGCGAGCCGATCAGCAGGGTGCTCTGGATCCCGGTATGAAACAGCAGCCCCGCCCCTATCGCGAAGGGGCGAACGAACGGAAGAAACAAGAAAAGCCCCTGAAAAAGTTCGAAAAGAATCGTGCCGAGCCCGCCAGCGCGCGCTAGTAGGTCGGGGTCGAGCGAAGAGAGGTAAATACCGACCGGAGTGGCCAGGCGCCCATTCAGCACGCGGTAGAAAACGCTGCCGTTCACCCATTCCGGGTTCGTCATCTTGGCGATGCCGGAGAAGAAATAAATCTGCGCGAATTCGATTTGCAGCAAGCGCTGCGCGAAGATGCTGGTCATCTCCGGCAGCTCGCCCTTCCCGGCCCGCTTTCTCAGCCAATGATCAAGGGAGAACCGCGCTCCACAGGGAGTAAACACCAGAATCGCGAGCGCGAGGATTGAGATTGTCTGCGCGGTCTTCTCGTTCAGGGAATCGAGGCAATACACGTAGGTAAGCAGAAACAGCAACAAAGCCGCCGCCACGCGCGCAAAGAAGCCCAGCGCCACAGCGAGCGCTCCAAGCACCAGAGCGATCCCGAGAAAAAGGGCCAGCGCTGGAAAGGGCTCTGGAGTGCCCGGCAAGTTTGGAATATGGAAGCCCATGCTCGAAAAAAGCTCTGTGGTGTGGGGAAGCCAAGAAAGCGTTTCGCAGAAAAGCACTGTTCCGAGCAGCGCGCGGTAGAGGCAAAGCGCCTGCACGGGAACTTCGCGGTGGAAGGCGTTCAAAATCCGCATTTGTGCCGGTCTACCCATATTGTTTTTTTAATTTTCGAGGGCGCAACTTCTGCCAAGGGGATTCTCTTTCCTGGGGTGCGCAGCCACGAATGGTCGGTGAGGGTGACAGCGCGCACGGGGAAGCGCGTGCAGAGATACTCCGCCATCTGCTGCATTCGCTCTTTATACCTCGGGGTTTCCTGAAAACGGTTCCCGTCGCCGACGGCAAAACGGAAAATCGAGCCCACGCCAATATCTACGCGAGTGCCGTCCTCGAGCTCACCGATCGCCTGGAGCTCGTAGTCGTAGCCATTGTCGGAGCTGAACATGAACCAGCCGCGGTTCCAGGGCCAGAAGCCGCGGCCATAGGCGAGAGGATACGCGAAGCCGCTGTATACGATGCAGAGCACGTAGAAACAGAGAAATGCGTTCTTGAGGGGGCGGGTATTTCCCTGCATACCCTTTCATTATCCGGGGAGGCGCCCCGGCAGGAAAGGGAATTGCTTACACGGAGAGGCCGCGCAGACTTTCGAGCTCCTCATCCGTAAGCTTGAAGCTGTCGATGTCGAGATCAAGCCGCATGTGTTCTGCGCTCGAAGTGCCGGTAAGAGGGATCATGCCGAGTTGGCGCGCAAACCGAAACAAAATCTGCGAAGGCTCCTTGCCATATTTTCTTGCAAGCCCGAGCACGGTAGCGGAACCGAGCTCGGCGCGGTTAGCGGTGAGCAGGGAAAAACCCTGGTACCGGATATCATTCTGCGCGCAAAAATCCAGCAGGGGCTTCTCCCAGCCTCTGCTCGCGTAAGTGCGGATCTGCGCGAAGCGAGGCTTCACCTTCGCGAAGGAAAAAAGCTCCGACAGCTGTTCAAGGTTCACGTTCGAAACACCGAGGAAAGAAACTTTCCCGGCTCCGTGCAGCGTTTCCATCGCGCGCCAAACTTCCCGATCTTCGTCGGAGACGCCGATGCCCGAAAAAGGCCCATGCAGCACGTAGCTTTCGATGTGGTTTACACCCAGATGCTCGAGAGAAGAAGCGAAGCTCTGCGCCACCTGCTCGGAGTAAGCGGCTTTGGGATCATAGGGTAGGCGGTGGTCCTGCCCTCGCAGATAGGTGAATTTTGTCTGGAGAAACAGATCCTCCCGCCTCTTCGTTCCCTTGCGCAGAAAAGCGTGAAGGCCCTGCCCTACTGCCTCCTCGAAATAGTGCTTCCGCTGGTTCGCGGTATCAATCGCGGAGAAGCCGTTTTCGAGCGCCAGCTCGACCAGAGCCGCGGTTCGTTCTTCTTTCCAGGCCGTGCCATAGATAAAGTCGGGGATTTTTCTCATCACCCGACCTTAACCCAGATCTGCCTTCACGCCAAAACAGGCGTACTACAGAATTTTCGCACTTCTCCGAGAATGCCTTCCAGACTGAGCGGCTTGGGGAGCGCGCCTTCGATGTCGAGAGGAGTCGGGTCTTCGATACTGAGCGTGGACCGCAGCGCGGAGATCGTGACCACCTTATGCGAAGAGAGGGCGGGATTTGCCTTTTGCGCTTCGAGGAATTCCCACCCGTTCATGCCCGGCATCATCAGGTCGAGCAGCACCAGGGAGGGCTTCGGCATAGCAGCCAGCTGCGCGAGGCCCTGCCGACCGTCGCTCGCCGCGTGAGCAACAAAGCCCTCGGACTCCAGGACATCCATCAACGTATCGCGGATGTCTTCGTCATCCTCGACCACCAGAACGGCTTTGCATTTTTCTTCCATTTTTTCCCCTGAAATGCGCCGGGGATAAGCTCCCCTGGCGCGCTGATTTTACCAACCGATTACGCAAGACCCGTTCCAGCTGTTTTCGCCGATACGGCCAAGTCACCGCGAAAACCATCCATTTTAGTGGAAGCCAGGTCGGGAGCGTGCATTTCCGTGAGTTTGCGGTAGAGGGTTTTCCGGTCAATTCCAAGGTCCCTCGCTGTTTTGTCTTTCGCTCCGTGATTGCGGTGCACCGCGAACTCGATGTAGCGATTTGACACTTCCTCTAGCGACAGCAATGCTTCAATCACTTCGACAGAAAAAACGCCCGCCGTTCCGCTACTGGAGAGCGAAACGGAAGATGCGCTGCCGCCGGTGGAGGCCGACGGCATATGCATTGCCGCGCTCGGTGTGCTGAAATTCGCTGCAGAAGCCGTCGCGCCGTGAATGTCGGAGCTGAAACTTGTAAGATCCGCTGCGCCTACAACCTTGTCATCACATAAAACCACCGCGCGCTCGATCGCGTTCTCGAGCTCGCGAACGTTACCCGGCCAGTTGGCGCGCAGCATGTATTCCACGGCCGCTTTGTCGAAGCCCGTTACGCTCTTCTGATTCAAGATCGAGAATTTCTTGAGGAAAAATTCCGCGAGCGGAATAATGTCTTCGCGGCGCTCGCGAAGCGGCTGCAGATGAATCGGGATCACGTTGAAGCGGAAGAACAGGTCTTCGCGGAAACGTTTTTCGCGTATCTCTTCCCGCAAGTTTTTGTGCGTAGCGGAGATAATGCGGGCGAAGAAAGGGCGGTCCTGGTTCTCGCCAATACGCCGAATCTTGCGCTCCTGAAGCGTGCGCAGCAGCTTGGCCTGCAGCGAAAGGCTGAGATCGCCGATCTCGTCGAGAAAAAGCGTGCCTTTGCCGGCTTCTTCGAAGAGGCCGATTTTTTTGTCGGATGCGCCAGTGAAAGAGCCTTTTGCGTGCCCGAAGAGCTCGCTCTCAAGAAGGTTCTCAGGGATGGCAGAACAGTTGATGGCTACGAAGGGCTCCTTCCTTCGGGAACCAGATTCATGCACCGCTCTCGCGATCACTTCTTTGCCGGAGCCTGTTTCGCCGGAAATAAAAACATTGGCCGAGCTATCGCTCACGCGTTTGGCGAGATCAACGGCTTTCAGGAGGCCAGGGCTTTTGCCCACGATCCCTCCGCTGCTCTGCTTAAGGCCTACGACGGCTTTGAGGGTGCGATTCTCTTCACGGATCCCGCCAAAGTGCAGCGCGCGCTCCACCGAAACCTGCAGCTGCGGAAAGCTCATGGGCTTCACCACGAAATCATAAGCGCCGGCTTCGATCGCGCGGATCGCGGTCTCGGAGCTTTTCTCGGCAGTGAGCACGATCACGGGCGCTTCACACTCGAGCTCCTTCAGTTTTTTCACCAGCTCGATACCATCCATCTCTGGCATATTGAGGTCGGTGAGGATTACGCTGGGCTCGAATTCATTCGCCGCAAGCGACTTGAGGAAGCTTTCGGCGCTGTCGTAGCCCTTGGTGATGAAATTTTTCTGCCGGAAAAAAGCGATCACGAGCTCTTGAATGTCCTGATCGTCTTCAATGATGGCCAAAGCTGCTTGTTTCATTTTCGGTCCCCCTGTTGCGTTCGCGTTCAATTCAGTTCCAGGCACGTACGTTCCCGCCCCGCGGCCTTTTTTGCCCCGACGATGCTTTCAACGTTCCACCTTGCCCCAATCTCTAGCACAAAGCGTTAGAGATAAGTGTCTGATATTTCGTGGATTTCATTTTCTGCCTCGTTATAGGCCCTTTAATTGCAATTCTCCGGCCGTAATTAGACTTCCCAACCAAACAAGAGGAAAAAATGAACAAGAACATCCCAACCCTGACCCTTATCGCTCTCCTGTGCGCTAGTCCCGTAGCGTCGCGCGCAGAATCCGACCTTTCCAAGGACACGAAAGAGGCCGTAAGCGACGTGAAAAAAGGTGCCCGCAAAACGGGACGCAAGATCAAAGATAAAACCTGCGAGATGGTGGACGGCAAGATGAGCTGCGCCGGTAAGAAGTTGAAACACAAGGTAGAGAACACTGCGGACGAAGTGAAAGACGCGGTTAACTGAACCAATAGAAAGTGCAAACCTCTTTGCTGGACTGTTAGAAATTTTTTGTAATGTTCCAGATCTTAGTGCCTCTCATAGGTGGTTCAGAAGTACCTGAGCTGGCTAGAAAAATAGGAGAAAACTAAGATGAACTTGAAAACGATAGCTCTGTCAGTGATTTTTTCTTTTTCCGGAACTCTTGCCCAGGCGTCTGGCACGGAGCCGCCGAGAGCCCCTTCTCACTACAACTTAATTCAGGGTGTTGGTGCTCAAGCCTATGATCCGGTTTCCTACTTTCCAGAGGGGGGCTCGCAGCCCTTGCCAGGCAACGCCAATATTTCCAGCAATTACATGGGTGTGATTTACTATTTTGCCTCAGCCCGGAACCGCGAAACTTTTCGAAGTTCTCCATCCAAGTATGAGCCTGCATACGGAGGATGGTGCTCCTACGTTATGAAAGATGCAGTTAAGGATATTGTTGATCCTAGATTTTTTATCGTGATTCGAAATCGATTGAATCTATTTCACAATGAAAATGTGCGAGGCGCTTTTGCCGCCAATATTCAAAACTCTCGTCGACTGTCTGACTCTGGCTGGAAAAGGATCTCTGGTGAAAATCCCCCTCGATAGGCAGGGTCTTGGCACACGCGAGTGTGTAGGTTTTTTTTAGCGTGAGCAGCACCTCCTGGGTTGGCAGCGAGCCTGAGTTTCATTGAAATTCTGCGAGGGATCGCAGTCATTGCGCCGAACTCCCTTCTCCATTTTTTCTTCAAATTAACCGATGAGTGTTGATGTGAATTTAAGCTAGACGCGAGGCGCAAAGCTACTCACGCTGCCCCGAGGAGCTCATGAGTTCCCTAATGTTCAAATTGGTCTCTATTTATTTTATCTTCATAAGCACAGAGCTGATTGCTGGCCCTCGGGAATCTTCTGTTGGTGAAAGAGCGCACTTTTGTGACTTTCAAAAAAGCAAGCCGTGTTCCCTGGCTGGAGCATATCTTTCGGATCCGAGTTTAAATGATTCTGACTATTTCAATGTCAATTTGAAATCGATAAGCAATGAAACAATCGCAAAGATTGAAAAAGTGATCGAAGGCCAGATTGGGTTTCTTTCCAAAGAGATACTTAGCCCAGTCCTCAAATTACCAAACACACAGAAGCTTCGCTGCCTCGCTGAAGGCTACGTCACGTTCTTAACCCTTGCTAGTATTCAAGACCAATTCACGGAGGCACCGGGGCAATCCGCATGCCCCTTCGCGAGCCGAGCGGAGATCGTAACAGTTCTGCAGGCCCTAGAAGAACGTAGAAGTGGGGATTATCAGTTTGTCGAAGCGATCATCAAACTCGTAAAGGATGAATACAATGGTGACAGCGAGAAGCAACTCATTGAAATTTTCAAAGCCGTGAAAACCCAGTTAATCATCTATTTGAAAAGAAAAAACGTACGAAGTGATTTCATAAAGCTCGTAGAATCATCAAGAGTTCAATTCGATGTTTGCCCCGGCATCAAAAGTTGGGAGCGGCTCGAGCTTGCATCAAAAAATGTAGTTTATATTTGCCATGCTTTCACGTGGTCGAAGAACTCCAAAGCACTGGCGATATGGACAATCGCGCACGAAATGGGGCATATTTTCGACGCTTGCGATCTCGCTCGCAGTGGTAAGATGAAGTTCAACACTTCAACCCCCAGCCTAAATGTCGCATTAAAAAACCATCCGCTTCGTTCGCTCTACTTGAAGGCGCAAGCAGAACTTGTTGACTCCACAGACTGGAAGCAGGGCATGGAGATTTGCAGTCATCGCAATCTCTCCGAATCTTTCGCAGATATTGTTGCGGGAGAAATCGCGCCTCCCGTGCTCAGTAAGTGGTTTATTTCGCGAAATATGCCAGAAGGTGCTTTGACGCAAAAACTCCTTTTCTCCATCGGTCGCAGGGTTTGCAAAAGCCATCAGTTTCCACCCGAAGACCTTTTCCCCGAGTATGCGCGCCATCCAATGGGAAATTCACGAATGCGGTATTTTTTGAAACTGCCGGAAATTCGCGCGAAACTTCAATGTGAATTCTAGCAGGCGTTGCCTGTAAATGACTTAGTGGCACTTACCTAAAGATACGTGGAGCTCATAGAAATTCAAGAAACCCTGAGATTCGCCAGCGATTCGGTCACCTTAATTCTCCAAGGATTTTGTCACCCCCGGTTGTTTTGCTGATCGGGCTCCTAGGCCGCTTCTTGAGGGCGAACTGGTTTTTCAAAAGGCTTTATCGAG
>Ga0247843_1002540_pt1 | contig 32737 bp, 30 predicted proteins | sample LaCruzMarch2017__FD_192420 | JGI IMG/M metagenome (GOLD analysis project Ga0247843, IMG submission 192420) | Freshwater microbial communities from meromictic Lake La Cruz, Castile-La Mancha, Spain - LaCruzMarch2017_8m | ecosystem: Environmental > Aquatic > Freshwater > Lake | place: Spain... | reverse complement strand
GAGGGCAGTCGTTATTGGAATATGCATCCCTCAAAGAAATCGATCGCGCGAGAGCGTGAGAAACTGCGAGGGATGATCAACCGGAAACAAAACCACACGCCATTGCCTGAATTGATCGGACGTTTGAACCGACACCTCAAAGGGTGGGCCAACTACTATCGAGTCGGCTACAGTCGGCGAGCCTTCAAGGAAATCAACTGGTTCGTGCACCAGCGCCTATGGCGGCACCTGCGACGGCGCAGTCAACGCCGCTGGCGATCTGGACCGGACACATCCATCTACTCGCAAGTCATTAAAATGGGGCTAGTCCAACTGTGAAAGCTTCGTGCAAAACGCCCTGCGAAAGCCGGATGCGGGAAATCCGCACGTCCGGTTTGATGAGGGGGAAGGAAGTCAGCGGTCATTGCCTTTGTGCTCTCATCCCGTGGCTTCCCTCCCTACTCTACTCTACTCTACCCTTCCCACAAGTTACCCGTTACTCGCCACGGCGGCTGCGCCGCCTACTTCTCGCCGTTGATCTGCGCCCAGATGGTGAGCATCACATAGCCGAATACAAAGGGATACAGCGTGATGAGGGTGATGTCGCGGCCGAGGTTGAAGGTGAGCACGCAGCCGATGAAGAAGAGGAGCATGCGCCCCGTCTTGTCCCCCTTCAGGTCCTGCCGGGCGAGGATCGCGACCCACAGCGCCATCAAGAACGCGGCGGCGAGCACGCCGAAGAATGGCCCGAAATTCACCACCCCCTGCCCGATCATCCCCGTCGAGATCGTCGCCCCCACGCCGGCTTCGCCTTCTTTTTGGTCCCCGTAGAGTTGCCCGCGCGCGATCGCGTAGTCGATTCCGATGAGCGGCTTGCCCTGCCACAGCCCGCGCGGGATGGGATTCACCAGCTCCGCAAAATATCTCGCGCCGTTGTTTACTTGGTATGTCCCCTTGTCGATGAAGTTATTCACCCACGCCAGTTCCTCCAGCATGTTCAGCCCCGCATGCTTCGCCTCGCTGAGCTCCACAGTCTCCATCACTCCGCCGAGTCCGATTTGTTGCACCACTTGGGATATACTCCCCCCGCTCCGCGTCTCGATCACGAATTTCATCCACCCCTCCGTCACCAGAAACGCCGCCGCCAAGATCCCGACCTTCACGAAAATGCCCCCCTTCAAGCGCACAAACACCCAGGCCAGCAAGCCCGGCAGCACCACCGCCAGCATGGTATTCCGCGTGCGATCTAGCAAAAACCACGGGAGCGTGAGCAGGCAGACCACCAGCGCCAACGAGCGCGTGCGCGGATTCTTGGAAACCGCCCAGATAATGCCGAAGGCCGCCGCCAGCATGATGTGCAGGTAGTTAAAGAAGGAAATGAAGGCATCCAGCGCCCCACCGATCCGCCCGCGCCCCCAGGGATTCGATTTTCCCGAGAGGTAAGGCGCAAAGAGCCCAAGAATATCAAAATTCGTATTGATCAACGCAATCAGCATTAAGCCGATCCATACCGAGAAAACCAACTGCGCCGCCACATCGATTCGCTTTTGGAATTCCGGGTTTTCAATCCCCCCATGGTTCATGAGGTTCATAAATTGGCTTCGCTCGCCCAGCAACTTGCGATTGATCGCCCGGTGCAGGATTTGCACGAAAACGAAGAAGGCCAAAATGAAAAGCGCCACCTGCCACCAAGCCTCCTCCAGATACTGCGGCCCGATCTGCAGCACATAGATTTGGTAATCATTGTAAAGCACATCGCCAAAATACCAGCCCCCTACCGTCGCCAGCACCGCCGCCATCGGGATGCCGACTCCCGTATCGCGCACCTTCCAAGCATACGCCCCCGCCACGCCCAGCAACGCGAGTGCGATGTAAAAGCCAACGGGAAAACCTGTCGTATCGTCCATGCTTAAAAATCCAGATGTTTCAAGATTTGCTTATGATCTTCATCCGAGATGAGGCGTTTTCTAAGGCTGCTCACCAGAAGCCGGTGCGCGTCCGCATGGCGATGAGCGTGCACAAAATGCATCACATGGGCCGCAGCGATCGGGCTTCTTTCATCGTTCGACACCATGCCCAGGGAATATTGAATGGCTTCTTCCACTTCGGCATCAGAGACCTGCTCGAGATTCGCCACCTGCTCCGCTTCGGAAGACTCGATGCGTTCTAGCAATTCAAATGCAACCGTTCCACTTTGTTGCACCTCATGCGTGAAGCGAAACTGCTTACGAAGCCGAAATTGGATGATATGAATCCATGGGGTAAAATAGTGTTTGAAGTCTTGATGAATCAACAAACCACCCGGCTGGAGGTTTGTAAAAAAGCGAATGCAGATCGATTCGGAAAGCGCGGCCGTTTTCATGGCATCCACGAGGAGAATCTTTATTGGGCCCCTTCCATATTGGTAACCCAGCAGATCCGCTTGAATCAACTCCACACAGTCCTTGTGTTTTTGCATCCGCCTGCGTGCCTCTGGCAAGAAGCTTTCTCCCGGCAGATAATCGCAAGCCGTCATCCCATCAAATTGATCCATCCATGTCTCCCAGCGAAACAAATCGTAGGCATAAATTTTTGTCGGCTTTGCCGAGGCTTTTAGCCCCTCGGCCAGAGAGAAGGAGGTAGACCCCATCCAGCAGCCCAAATCCACAATCACGCCTTTTATGTCTTTATACTGTTCACTGCAAGTTCGATAAAATGCCTGTTCCTGCTTGGTCGTCATACCAAGATACCAATCGGCAGATTCTTTTCTGGAAGTAGGGATACCTTTGATCAGGCAGTGAAAGGCATAACTAACCCTGTTGGGAATGATATTTTTCATCTTTAATACAATTAAAAAGGAACTAATTATAAGCAATTTTCTTGGAAAACCTCATCGTTGGCTCCTCAACGAATTTATATAAAATCCAAGCCGCCAGAATACATACCGCCATCGTTGCCAACGGCAATAAAAAAAGAAATGCCTTGAAGCCCGTTCCTACAAGACGCAAACCAACCACATGTTCCAGCGCGACAAAGGGCGGGTGGATAACATATAGGGAGTAGGAGATCGTGCCGAGAAATCTCCATCGGGTTTTCTTAGGCTTCCAGTGGAGGATAAGAAAGAACGCCATTGCACCGAAAACAAGGTTCGCAAAACTCAACTCACCAAAAAATCCAACTGCCACGAGCACACCCAGAAAAATCGAAGAGACTCCGACTTTCACATGGTAGCAACAAGTCAGCCAAGCCAGCATTCCGATTCCAAAAAAAGGAGCAAACTCAACTAGTCGAAGAGACGGAATAAAAGTATTAAATAAAGTTCCTGAGGAAAAAAATAGGATCAAAACTGCAGCCAGATAAAGATGCCTCTGCGCGGAAAAACGAAAGAACGAAAAGCAGATACCAATGAACAGGTAGAACTGGAACTCAATGGCTAGAGTCCAATAAACTTCATTTACCCATTTATAATCGGTGAAAGGGACTAAATACATCAAATGGGCAGCGATTTGTCCAAAATCAAATTTCCAAGGCGAGGCATTGGGCGCCAAGCGAGTGGCTGTCCAAACCCAGACAATTGCAACAACCATCGAAGCCAAATAAGTCGGCTCAATTCGCACAAAGCGTCTTAAAAAGAAACGCGGAAAATCAGCAAATCGATACTTGTTTTGCAAAGAAAGCGGCAGCACGAAACCGGAAATCACAAAGAACACCGAGACACCGATTTGCCCAAAATCCAGAGCGCTTTCTTCAAACCAAGGCATATCCCAAAAATAAAAACTGCGAAAACTATGCGCCATCAAAACCAACATGGCGGCAATGCCCCGGAGAAGGTGCACAGATTCAAAATGAGTGGGTTGGCTCTTGTTCATTGGATAGATTTTTATTAGAGTTTATCTCGCAATAACCGAGATAAACTATGAGAGGGCAACTCGACGACCCTGAAAAAAACATACGCAGCCAATACAGAGACGGCTATAGCTAAAGGCACCGAAATAAGTAGAGCTAAGGGAGAGCCTGGAAAACGCTCAAAGCAATTCATCACCCGTCCTCCAAATGGTTGATGCAACAAATAGAGAGAATACGAAATTCCTCCTAGCCAAATTAGCCCGGGCAAGCGTAGCGGCGGGACAAGCAGAATAAAAAGCGCAGTTGCCAATCCAAAGAAAGCGCTCCCCCCAGATCGTGTCACCGATTGGATCGCAAAGCAGGAAAATAGCAAAACCGCCAGCATTCTGCTTCCAATTATTTTTTGTTGATAAAGCATAACTAGCAAACCCATCCCAAAAATAGCTGTCCAGTAAAATACTAAATAAATATTACTGAATAAGAGCGGCATACTGATCCATAAAACTAAAGCGCTCATTTTCAAAAAGTTTTTTCCGCAGGTCAAAAATGGAAACACGAGAGCAATCAGCACATAATATTGCGCCTCAATAGCCAGAGTCCATGCAACGCCAAGGAACCATTGCTCGCCTGCCAAGTCACAAAACAAACCCAGATTGCTTAAAATTTTTTCTGTAGTAACAGGAGGCAGGGGAGCTCCCCGGAATCCCGGAAGCAAAGTCGAGGCATACCAAAACACTAATCCAACAAGGGATGCAAAAAAGTAGGATGGGTATAAACGAGCAAAGCGAGAAATCCAGAAACTGGCAACTTTTTGATAAGTAAATTTACTTTTCCGTAACGCCAAAGGAATCACGAACCCCGAAATTACAAAAAATACATCCACACCATATACACCGAAAGCAGCAATTGTGTCATACAAGCCCTCCAGCATATCTCGACGAAAGTGATAAAAACAAACTGCTAGCGCCGCAAGCCCTCGGAGCACATCCAAGTTGGAAAGACGGTCTTGTAAATCGTTTTTCAAAATGAATTCGGCACTTCCCTTTTAAAGATCTGACTCCTCTGCTTTAACGACTTGAAAGTCTCCCCAACCTCTCCGGAAACTGGCTCCCTTTTGACCCCTCTCAGACTCGCCAAAAACCCGGCCCCGATTCCTTCCAGCATTTTCCGCCAGCGACCCACCTTCGCCGCGCAAAACAACCCACCCGCAATCGTCATCGGCAACTGCCAGAGCAAATCCGGCATCGGAGTATTCTGCCAATGGAAAAGCACATCATTCCGCCTCCCATAAAAATCCATCCGCGAATAATCCCGCTTAGGCGACTCATTATGAATAATCACAACACTATTCCCCAGCCGAACGAAGAAGCCCGGCACCGCCGCTTCCAGCGGAGTGGCGAGTGGCGAGTGACTAGTAGCGGGTGAAAGCGCCTCCGGCGCATCAGAATTTTTTTTACCACGGATTTCACGGATGGGAACGGATGAAGAATTTTCCACAGAAGTGTCGGAGCCCGTCGCTACGCGATGGGTCGGGTGTTTTTGCGAGTCCATATGCAAGCCAGCTTGCGACTGGCCTTCCAACCCCCCCCCCGAATCAGCAAGCTGATTCCCTCCCCCATTTCCCACTCCCCCAGGCGCGATACGCGCCAAAGCAGGGCCACTCGCGGCGCCAGTGCGCGATTCAGAAACAGGCGAGTCGGCAAGCCCGCTTGCCAGAGACTCTGATTCGGAAGCGCAAGCACAGGTTCCCTGGGCGTCGCCCTGCTGGTTTTTCTGTAATCCGTGTTTATCCGAGTCATTTGATTCGGTCGTTCCCACTCCCTCACCCTTTGGGCCAACCTTCGGTTGCTCTTTCTCACGCCCGCCCAGGCGCTCGATTGTGGTTAAATCTGTTTTCAGCTTTTCAGCGTTTCCGCTTTTAGCTTTCAGCTTTTGATCTTTTTTGTCAGTCCTCAGGCCTCCGCTATCAGTCATCAACTGCGCCGCGTCCGCGGCAAGCATTCTCAAACAAAAATCCCCCTCCTCCCCTTGGTGCACCAAGTGCTCCCGGTAGCCCCCGAGCGCCAGAAACACATCCCGCCGCACCGCATGCGCCGTGCCGATATAGCTCGCCGTGATCCATACATCCTCCCGCGTCGGGGCCCTCTGCATCTCCCTGTTCGCCTTGTGCGGCTCGATGTAAGGAATCGCCACCGCCCCGATCCGCGGATGCGAGAAATCCCGCAGCGTCTGCTCCACCACAAACAGCGAAGAAAACACCGCATCATCATCCAAGGAAAAAATCACATCTCCCTTGGCCTCCCGCGCTCCCTCATTCCGCCGAACAATCAAACCCCGAGATTCCCCATGGCGGATGAGACGCAGAACTGGCAAGCCGGTTGTAACGGGTGGCGAGTAATTGGTGGCGGGTAAAGGCGCCTCCGGCGCTATGGCGAGTCGCAAGTCCGTGGTTGCAGGTTGTTTTCCTGGAGACTGAAAACTGAAAACTGAAAACTTCTTTTGCAACTCTTCCGCCGTTCCGTCCGTCGATCCATCGTCGATCACTACCACCTCCAGCAAGCCACGCTGCGCAATCGCCGACTCCACCGCCCTCAGCAACTCCTCTCGCCGATTTTTCGTTGTTATCACAACGCTCGCCGTTTTCATAACACTCGTTTCAGACACATATACACTTCGCAAAAAAACAACCTACTCATGCCCAGACTCCCAGAGCATGCATAATTTTTTTTACAAACCTCACCTGCGGTTTTTCTAAATGCCGAGGCATTTTCCCCTCATCAATACCCATAAACGGACCTCCATCCTCAAAGTTCAGGCCTTCGGCTTTTACAATTTTGTGCCTCCAATTCTCTTCCTTGGCATGGTCCCACCCCTCAAATCCCCTCGCCCGATTTTCACGCCTCACATCCAATCGCGTTTGGATTTGCTGAGGCGATCGAAACGGGTAGTGCTGGAAAACAATTCTCTCTTTAGCCACGACCCCCACATGCCTCGGCCAAGCCCATTGCGAACTCCATGCTAATCCATTTCTGTAGCGAAAAGCCCGAGGTTCAGACCAGGTGGCTTGATAATATTTCAGTTGGGGGCGGACTTCATGAAAGGGTTTCGAAAAATCAATTGTCTCCAGGTCCCTTTCCGTCAAATAATACTCCACGGTAATTCCCCACACAAAATCTTCACCCCTCGGAATTCCAGCAAGAAATTGCCGAGGGCACTCCCGATAATACTCATCCACATTCAATTGCAACCACCAGTCTCCGGGTTGGCTCTCATGCCGAAAGGCTTCAAACACCTCGGCCCGCAAACCCTCCGAAAAGACTTTGCCATCCTGCTTCCATGGGATGATTTTTTCAGACTTAAGCCCCTGCACAATCTCCCAAGTCCGATCCGTGCTGGCCCCATCATAGACATAAATTCGGTCCGCCCACCGACAGGTATCCAGCAAACAGTCCTCGATCACATCCTCTTCGTTTTTCGTCAAGGCAATACAGTGAATTTTAAAATTAGTATTCATTGAAGCTTTTTATGAAAGAATTTCTGGAGGAGAAGCATAGGCAAGCCGATGAGAAACTTCCAAGCACGCAACCGCACATGCATCCAAAATGTTTTGAGATAGAGGTTCCAAGCTTCCGCTCCGTTTCCAGCCTTGGCAAGTCCCACACATCCGGGCCGCAAATGGCGGGATAGAATTTGCCGGCGATTATTGAGATATTTCGCACCGCCGGGATAGCCACCCTTGTTTTCCGTCTGCAAAAGATTTTTTTTCCCGGCAATGGCCAAGTGAACTTTTGAGACCTCACTCGAAGGCGTCAGCCTGTGGATGAAAACAGGAGGTCTCTCGATCCGAAGAAAGCCTCTGGCAACTCCAAGGCGGATCCAAAGATCGGAATCTTCGGCATTCATTCTGCCCTCGAGGAAGCCCCCCACTTCCGCCAAGCAGGTCCGGCGAATACAAGCCGAAGGGGTGCCTATCCAGATACTCTCATGAGAAGACTCCAGATAATTTTCAAAAAAACGGCAGCAAAAATCAATACCTAGATCCCCCTCTGGCAACTTTTCCAATATATCATCCAATTTGTCGCAAGCAGCCGCCTTGATCTCCCGCCCGGCTACAAAAGAAACTTCCTCGGAAGAGCCAATAGCCTTGGAGTAAGTCGCCAGCGTCCAGGGAAACCAAAGGTCATCACTATCCAAAAACGCCACATAGTGCCCCTGCGCTGCCCGAATCCCCGCATTCCTCGCCGCCCCCGGCCCCGCATTCACTTGGCGAATCACGCGAAGTCGTGGTTTCGCTGTGTTCGATGACTGACAGCGGATAGCTGATAGCGGATCATTCAAAGACGCCGCATTATTGTGATTATCAGCATCAGGTTTCTGTTGTCCGCCATCAGCCATCGGCCGCATAGCAGTCTCCCCTCCGCCCTCCGGTATCAGCCATCCGTTCTCGGCGGAATAGCGCAGCACCGCCGCCGCCGTTCCGTCCGTCGACCCATCATCGACCACAATCACCTCATAATCCGTGAACGACTGCCGCCATACCGAATCCAACGCCTCCAGGAGATGCTGCAGCCGATTGTAGGCAGGGATAATGACAGAAAAAAACGGCATTTTATTCTTCAGCTTTTACTTTGCATTCGCCCGCCGTCGTTTTTGAATCTTCGCCAACCACTCATAGGGAATCAAGTAACTGGCCACAACTGCCACATCCTTTCTCAGAATCCCTTCGAAAAAACTGGGACGAAGCCTTAGAATTCTTTCACGGATTCGCAATTGCCATTCGTGGCTTTTATCAAGCGCGAGAGAATGCTCCAAGTAAGCATTCAGAAGCATTTTGCGGTGAGTATAATTTAACGGACGGCCACAATTCCCAAGCAAATCAAGATTCGCCTGAAAGCATAAATCCACAATTTGAAGATATCTGGCCGTGTCTGATAAATTGTGGCGGCGATCCCGTGCATCCGTCCTGTAAAAAACACCCGTGTGTTGGCTGTAAGAAACCTTTGCTGAAAGTAAAACTTTGAACCAAAAGACATGATCTTCAGCAAGCAGCTTGTCAAACCTCACATTCCAGACGGGGTCATTTCCTAAAAGTTTGCGAGCCATGCAGGCCGCATGCGGAACCCACGGCGTGTAAGCGATTGCGGAAGAGGCGACATCTTTAACAGTAGAGGCGTTGGGAGGCCGTTTGAGGATATTGACCCCAGGGCTATATTCAGGCCCCTCCAGCCAATCACAGGAAATCAAGTCACTTTCAGGATTGGTCGCATGCACAGCCGTAATCTTAGAAAAGTGCTCCGGCAGCACCAAGTCATCAGCGTCCAAAAAAAGAATCCAATCTCCGCAAGACTTTTGAACCCCCAAGTTGCGTGCGGCTCCCGGCCCTTGAACATCATGAGGCGCATTCAAAAGTTGAATGCGACGATCTTTTTGCTGAAAACACTCCACAATCTGCGGCCCCCGATCTAGGGATCCGTTTTCGACCACAACCATCTCCCAATCCTGAAATGATTGATCCAAAACGGAACAGACGGTTTCGGATATGTAAGGCCCTTTGTTGTGAAGAGGCGTGATTATGGATAAAAACGGCACTTTCGATTAAAGAGATAAGTTGTCTTGGTAAGCCTTAGAGTAAGAATCGAGGGCCGCCGGCCAATGGTGCTGCAATGCTATTGCATGACCTTTCGCGCCCATATTTTTTTGCAATTCCAAATTGCCAAGCAATTGAATCAAACTCGCGGCGATATCTGAGGGCACTGATGTGCATAGGCAACCACCACCATGCCGCCCGATGGTTTCTCGAAGCACCGGCAAATCCAACGCCACTACTGGCTTTTTATAAGCCCATGCCTCAAAATACACCATCCCAAACGACTCCCCCTCCGACGGCACACAAAGCAAATCACAAGCCGCCAATGCATCCTGCTTATCCCCGTCCGACAAATCATCCAAGTTCAAGACGCGCGCCTTCGGCGCGGTGCCGAGCGTCGAGCGTCCAGCGTCGAGCAAAGGCACCTCCGATGCCGTCAAGGGTGGCGAGCAACTGGCGGAGGGTAAATTGGAATCAACTATTCGCTCTCCGACATCCGTTCTCGGCTGCAAAGCAGCCTCTACAACCGCCATCCGCCATGTGCCATCCGCCATCGGCCGCAGGGCCTCGCTCTTCGGCCCTGCGATCACCAGCGTCGCCTCCGGGAATTTTGCAACCACCAAAGGCCACGCCTCCAACAACCGCTCTACACCCTTCTCCCGAGTCTTTCTCCCAAGGAATAACACCATCGGCCCGCCTATCCCATGCTTTGCCCGGAACCGCCGCCCATCGCCCGAATCGCAAAAATCCACACCATGCACGATTGTGCGAATCGTTTTTCTAGGGACTCCCAAGTTATGAATGACATCAGCTTCGAAGTCCGTATGCGCGAGCAGTAAGTCGGATTTGTGATAAAGGGGAACATCAAGCCAGGAATCCCCGCAGCTTCCAGCATGGATTGCCGGCTCAATCACGAACCTCGCGCCCAATATTTTTGCGGCAGCCGCCACGGCATACCCATTCATCTCCATCCCAGTGCCGAAAGAATGCAAAACCGAACTGCCTTTGCACAAGCGGGTAATTTGCCGCGCATACGCCAAACGATAACAAGCGATCGCCAAAGGAAAAGTCACCCGCCTCTTTCTCAAAAAAGGCACTGGCTTGAAGAAAATCTCTTCCCTCGCCCCTCTCACTAGCTCCACCACCTCGATCCCATCATGCACCCAAGAAAGATTAGGGCGACTCGATGAAGAATTTTTCCGTTTAGGAAAACCAATGATCTTTACCTTCGCTCCAGCCTCTTGTATATGTTTGGCCACCTTCAAGCAAACATTTTGCAACCCGCCAACAAAAGGCGGCGGCCTTTCTATGAAAAATGAAATTTGCACGATCAATAATTCAGAACTTTTACACGCAAGCTATCATTGATCAGCCTCTATTCGCCCATTACTCTTTATCTTTTGAAAAATATCTTGAAATAGACTTACCAACATTTCGCTAGCCCCAGATGGCGTGAGATGGCCTGCATCGCGAAATAAAATAATTCCGTTTTTTATGCCTGGGTAGCTCGTGCTTCCTTCGTTACTAAAGTTTGGCTTTGGATCAATGACCAATGCACCTTTTTCTCGGAGTGCCTCCAAAAGGTTTTTCCTGTCTGTAAGAGGATAAGAGTGATTCTTAGATTTTTCCCAAAAATCATTGGCAACCGAATTAAAAGTGACCTGATGTGCAAGAATTCGAGGGACCGGAGCCGCATATCTCGGCATCTCCAGAATCAAAATCGGAATGGCACCAACTTTGGAAATGGTCTCCACAGTTTCCATCAATTGGATATCAAAATCACCAATCTCACCGCCTTTTGGTTTTCCAATATGCTGTTCCCAGTTTGCCATTAAAATGACAGCACTTACATCTTTCAATTTGATGTAATCTAACGCGGCATTCGCCCAATCCATACTGTCATTTTCAAGACCGTATTGAGATATTCGGGAAAAATTCTGAATTGGAGCAGTTTCAGAATGCGTAATGACGCGCCCAGAAAGCCCGAGGGCATTAATCCCTTTACCTACCGCGGGAACAATAGCCATGGCATGACTATCGCCCCAAACCAGCACATCCACACCCTCACCACCCGCGACCCCGATCTTGCCAATATTGTCATTGATGATGTCTGCGGGCTTGTGGCTCTCCGCAAATCCAATATCCACAGCAGCCCGATCCGTTGCAAGCACCTCCTCAGCGAATCGTGTCGGTGCGCCACCAAGGCTCAATACGCCAAGACCTGCAATCAAAAGCACACACGACCCACAGAGAGCTGCCAAAAATATCCCCCGGCGAGATTGAAAAACCACTTTTCGGCGGAATGGCTGTTCCACGAAGTAATAGGAAGCAACCGCTACGACAAACCCAGCCCCAACAAGCGCAAATCGAAAACCCGAGCTGTATGGCACCAATTCCCAATACCGAAAAAAGGCGAAGATCGGCCAGTGCCACAGATACAGCGAATAAGAAATCAGGCCCACAAACACAAGCAGCTTGAGCGAAAGCAACCTCCCGGCCCAAGTGGGCTGCAACGGATTCTCATTGGCCCAAATCAGCAACACCGCACCCAAGCACGGCGGGAGCGCGGCTATTCCAGGGAAAGCCGTGGAATGGCTGTAAAAAAACACCGGCACCAGAACCCCAACCACTCCAAACCCTGCCATGGCTTGGCGTATCCAATGGGATGCGCTCCAACTTCTCGCAGGCAAAACCGCCAACATCGCCCCACACAGCAACTCCCAAGCCCGAGACGGCAAAAGAAAAAAAGTGGCATACGGTTGCGCCTTCACCCCCCAAATCGATAGCCCGAAGCTCAACAAAGCCACTGCAGCGAATAGCCAGAACAACGCCCAGTCGCGTTGTTCGCCTATCGGCGAAGTGGCGAGGGGAGCAGTGTCGATCGGTGGAATCGCTGGTTCAACTTTTTCGTGTAAATTGGTGTGATTCGTGGTTCCCAGAATCCTATCTGGCTTGTTCTTTTGCCATCGCGTCCAAGCCCACCAAACAGCCATCACAGCCAGTGGAAAAAAGAAGTAAAACTGCTCCTCCACCGCCAGCGACCAAGTATTCAGCAGCGGCTTCTGCTCACTGGTCGGCGAAAAATAATTCGTCGTCCTCCAAAAATAAATATTCGAAACAAAGAGCACCTGCGAAATCACCGATTTCGACAAATCCAAAAACGCACTCGGTAAGAGCAGAAACCATCCCGCAATAAAAACCACCATCAATGTGACAATGCTCGTCGGCAGAATCCGACGAACCCGCCTCTCCCAAAAGTTCACCATGCAAAATGTGCCATTTTTCATCTCCTTGATGATGATGCTTGTGATCAAAAAACCAGAGATCACAAAAAACACATCCACGCCCACGAAGCCCCCGGGAAACCCAAGCCCCGCATGGTAAAAAACCACAGCCAAGACGGCAACCGCCCTCAAGCCATCAATGTCTCTGCGATAAGTCATTAGAATAATAATTTTAAGCTCACCTTGAGAGACTTAACTAAGGTCCAAGCAATTTTCCAATCCCTTAACACCTAAATTCCAGCACCGCTTGAACCACCCTCCCCTGCTCCTCCTCCGTCATGCTCGTATAAAATGGCAGCCGCACAATCCGATCACTCACATCCTCCGTCACCGGACACTCTGCCTTCCGCTCCTTGCTCCACGCTCCAAGCTCCGCGCTTTCCGCGTAACGGCTCAAGTGAAGCGGAAGATAATGAAACACCGCCGCCACACCCTTCTCCTTCAGCCTCGCGATAAATTCCGTCCGAGCCTCCAGCGTCGGCATCAGCAAGTAATACATATGCCAAGCCTGCTCGCAATGATCCGGAACCACAGGAGTTCTTACACCATTTGCTATTGCCCATTTGCCTAATGCCTCTTCATACCTCTCCCAGATCGCCCGCCGCTTGGCCTGGATCTCCCGCCACTTCTCCAACTGACCGTAGAGAAACGCCGCCAGCACATCGCTCATCACGAAGCTCGACCCCACATCCACCCATGAGTATTTATCCACCTGCCCCCGGAAAAACCGTGCCCGGTTCGTCCCCTTCTCGCGAATGATCTCCGCCCGCTCGATGAACCGCTCCTCATTGATCAAGAGCGCCCCGCCCTCCCCGCAGGTGATATTCTTCGTCTCGTGAAAACTCTGTGTGGCTAGGCACCCGAGCGACCCCAGCCAACGGCCCCGGTATTTGCCGAAAAGCCCGTGCGCATTGTCCTCCACCACAGCCACCCCGTGCCGCCACGCGATCTCCAGGATCGCATCCATCTCGCACCCCACCCCCGCGTAATGCACCGGCACGATCGCCCGCGTCCTCGGCGTGATCAATTCCTCCAATTTCGCCTCATCCAGATTGAGCGTATCCGGCCGGATGTCGCAAAAAACCGGCCGCGCCCCGCGCAAAACAAACGCATTCGCCGTCGAGACAAAAGTGAACGCCGGCACGATAACCTCATCCCCCGGCCCGATCCCCAACAAAATCGCCGCCATCTCCAGCGCATGCGTGCACGAAGTCGTCACCAGCGCCCGCCGCACCCCCACCACCTCCTCCAAAAGCCCATGGCACTTCTGGGAAAACATCTGGTCCCCCGCGATCTGGCCTATTGAGATGGTTCGAAAAATAAATTCCAACTCGCGCCCTTCCAGAGAGGAGCGATTGAAAGGGATTAAAATTTGCTGTATTGACACTTAGGTTTGTTTAGTGGTGTATTATATAAAAATTACATTTTATATTCGGGATATAATAAACAGCTAGAATATTTAAATGCTCGCTCTACCCTTTAAAATATATTTTTCGAATAATTGAAAGGGGCCTTCTTTTAACTTCCAAAAATATCTTTGAAAGATAAATCCCGATAATACCAAGAAAAGCAATAATCATCCCACCTAGAAGCCATATAGAAGCCATTAGAGAAGCCCATCCACTTAAAACTTCATCAAATGCAAGTCTCAATATGAATAAATAAAGAATCTGCACTACAGCAAGTAATAAGATAACACATCCCACATAAAATATCGCTTTTAATGGGATATCGCTAAATGAAACAATCGCATTGATAACAAGAGCGATCTTTTTTCTAAAAGTATAAGTTGTGTCACTGGTGGAATGCTTAAGGACCGGAATGGCCACTTGATGAAAACCGGTAATTTGCCAAAGTCCGGAAATAAAAATCTCTCTTTCTTGAAAAGAAAGCAGCGCATCCAAATAGTCGCGGGTCATAAGACGAGCTACTAAGACATCGTGCGAGTGCCCCAACCCAGTCAACCAGTTCAAGACTATATAAAATAGCTTACCATTCCATCGCTCCCAGAAACGCCCGCGGCGCTTACTTTGAATACCATAAACAACATCACATCCTATCTCATTCAATTTTGAATTAAATAGCTCAAGATATTCGGGCTCCTCCTCTAGATCACTATCAATTAGAAAAATGCGGTCTCCTTTGGCGTGGCTCAAACCTGTCCAGAGAGCTTTATAGTGCCCAAAGTTTCGTGATAGATCGATTACCTTCAAATTGCAATCTTCATTTACGAGACTCTTTAATATCTTAAGGCTATCGTCAGGCGAACCATCGTTAACGAAAACAATTTCATAATCATCTCCAACCAATTTTCGGGCAACCGCAGAAACCCTAGAATGGAACTCCCGAATATAAGGAGACGAATAATATGCTGTTGTAACTATAGATAGCTTCATGGGAAGGCGATATTCCAAATGATTCAGCAAGGAACGAAATACATAATTGTTTCACTGATTCCTTCAATGTAATGCCGTAGGTATATCTTGTAGTCTGATCGGTAACTTAATATTTCAGTTGGAATTTTCCACACATCCGAGCACCTGTGATAAACGCTGATGGCTAGTTTGGGATGATGCTTTTCAATAGCCAATCTCGCTCCTCGAATTGCTTCCAATTCCGCTCCTTCAATATCCATCTTTAAAAAAGAAATGGGATCATTGACCTTTTCGCAAAAAGGTGCTACTTCAACCTCAAGATCGCCTGTTGGGTTAAATCGTGAAGCTTGGGCATTACTGCTAAATCGAAAGGTTTGGTTCTTATCGGAGAGCCCTAATTGAAGAAATTGAATGTTGTTCAAGTGCGCCAACTTGCTTTTCACATTTCCCATGTTTTTAGGGTCTGGTTCAAATACAAAGATATTTTTGTAATCGGGACATCTTTTAACAAACTCAAGCGTTGTGTATCCGTCAAAACAACCTACATCAACGAAGCTTTCTCCCGCAGTTTTAAGTCTAAGAAAATACTCAAAATACTGGCGTGCTTGGATATCTTTAAATCCAGCCATGCATCGAAGGTCGCTGGATAAACGGAAATTGATTAACTTGTTAAGGATTTCTCTGGATACATCATCTTCGAATTTCGCATAAATGGATTCATAGCACATCCGGTTTGCTTTAAAATCCGCTTCAAACAAATCCCAATCCCATACACCAAGTATATTTAGGTTGGAATATTTTCTGAAAGCAAAGTAATCGAGATTGATCAATCCGTGCGCGTCCAGTTTTTGCCTTGCGGTAAATGGGCGACCAACGACAGCAACTACCGTTCTGCTATTTCGAGGAAGATTTTCGGCCTTGAATATTGGTTTCCCAAAAAACTCGCTTTCACTTGTGAAGTCATCAATAAACCCATCTACAGAAATCTCCTGTGCAATGCTTTGCGCATACTCATTACGCCCAAAAATAAATCGCGGATAATCACCACTTAGAAATTGATTGCAGAAATCAGCCGCATGCTCTTGGTTTAATTGAGGATGTATTGATATATTTAAGTTTTCAATCATTTCAGCGAGATTTATTTCAAATTCCAAGCCATTTCAACCTTTCCTCCACAGCGGTAAAAATCGTAGTTTCTTTTCTAAAAGAATCATCTTTGTGAATTATAATTGAAAACTCAAAGGGAAAATAATTGTTCCGTAGGATAACATTGCGGCTAAGTTGATACCCTAGAGCAAGGATTTTTTCGGGAGAAAAGTTAAAATTCCAAGGATGACGATAATCCACTTTATCCGATAGAAAATCAATCGCTATCGCCTTGTTCGCATGAGAAAACATTTTTTTCATGTTTTTAAATACATATTCATACTCATCAATTCCCTCGATTCGCAGATTAAAAGTCCCACTTGCAAAGACATAGTCAAACTGGCCCAAGTCTGCTTTCCCAAGAAAATCTTGATTGCAGAATCGAATGGATTTGCCGGGATACCGCTTGCAAGCCTCTTCAAAAAACTCTTTTACAACTTCAATTCCAGTATATCTGCAATCTTTGAGCTTTAAAAAATTAAGGTATTTGTTAAAGTCTCCAAAACCACAACCAACATCAAGAATACTGGAGCAATTTAAATCCCAGTCTGAAGTGAGTTGGTGAAAGCGTAGAAACTGCTTTCCTTTACATCCCAACGCCATGGGAGTATACCCATGTTCCTTTAAGAGTTGCCTGTAAAAATCATTGCTGGGATTTAAATCGTATTTATCTGTTGTCATTTTAATTATTGAGAAAGCGGTTGAATATACTGCCGTGCATCAGGCCCACAGTGAAACAAAAGATCAAGAATGCTGACGTGGTGTGTAAATGGGCCATACATTTGCGGATACTCCCTGTAATCATAACTAATGTAATCCAGAATCACATGGTTCTCGGCAAAAACAGCATCGTCCATGTAGCCACGGGATGCCGGACCATTCAAAAAATAATCGCAATCCAACCTTTTGCAGATTTTCACAACCTTTTCCCCATGCTTGTCACCGGTTTCCTTTAGATCACTGGATTTGTGCCATTCCACATTCAATCCCAGCGCCTCGGCAATCAACTTTGTGGAAAATATATCAAGGTCCGCAAGCATCGCCCATTGCCTCTCCAGATAGATGTCCTTCAAGAGATATTCATAGCTCTTGAAGTAGGGAGCCTTCAGGTAACTCGAAACAATTGTTTTGTAATGTTTTTTTTGCCAATCCGTCGTGTTGTCGATTTCAGCCTCACAAACAAGCTGCTCCCTCCGCCCCTTTGTAATGACCGGAACCGTCAACCAAAGCTCACCATCTTTAGTCTTGATCTTGTTCCGGCTTCTCCAGTCTTTCACCGTGTATTGCACATCATCATAGAAAACGAAAGCATCCACCCGGTTAATCAGATCAAACACTCCCTTCCATGGGATATAATTGGGCTGCAACATCGCGACTTTTTTCATAAGCAGATTTGCCCTTTTGAGATTAAGACAACTCCAGAGACTAAGAGAACAAACCCTGTAAAAGAGATTGCTGTGGGTTTCTCGCCAAAGAGTAGGGTATACGACATGGTGGAAAACAAAAACACAAGAGCAATCTGCAAAGGGTAGGCAACTCCCAGTTTTTGAGTCGCCAGGATCATCAACCACAAAACATTTGCAGCTACAAAAAGCAAAATCCCGCCCCATATCAATGGAAAAGAAAAAAGGTGAAGCAGATTTTTGCCCAACCCCACCAAACTCCCTTGCCAACCGAATCCCTTGTTAACCAGTGCCATTTTCAAAATGCTATTAGAGCCGACCACCAAACTCGCGCAAAGTAAATTAATAAAGATGTTTTTTGACATGAGCTATTTCCTTGCCGCAATCAAACAACTCCCCCCAAATCGAATCGTTTTCCCTACCCGAATTCTATTCAATTCCAATTCGAAAGATTTTGCCATCATCGCGCCCAGCAATCCCTGCTTTTGCGAGTGATCCCGCTTGACCGCCTTGCCAGCACTGCCAGCGCGAACAATTCCGAGACGATAAGGCAGGGCCCGTAACAAAAACACCGGCAACGGCAAAACCCCAAAAATGTAAGTTCCAAAAACTGATTTCAATCCCGCCTCAACAAGTTTCATTTTCATAGAAGCGAGTGTATATCGTCTGAAATGCCCACCTTCGGCATCCTCAAGTGACCACAAAAAATTGTAGGTAGGAACCGTGAGATACAGCATTCCTTCCGGTTCCAGCAAATCCCGCAAATGGCGTAAAAACCCAAGATCATCCTCGATGTGCTCCACCACATCAAACACCCCAATCGCTGGCAAGCTTCCATTTTTGAATCCAGCCGTATGCGTCGTTCCACAGACCACATGCTCCAACCCCCGTTTCTTCGCATTCAGCGCCCCGCTCGGCCCTGGCTCCACTAAAACCACATCCCAAACTGCATCCATCAATCCCTTCGCCACAAACCCATTTCCACCCCCCACATCAAAAATCGGCCCCCTCCCCTTCGGCGGAAAATTCCTCACCAACTCGCGAATGCAATCATTCCGATGCTGAAACCAAAACGACTGGTCCTCCACCTCAAAGCAAGCCTCATTCCCCTGCTCCGGATAGGATATTGCCTCGGCCCCTGATGCATAAAAAATTCCGTCCGCTCCAAGTTGCAAACTCGAACATGCTGAAAAATCAAAAAGCGACTTCATTTTTCTGCTTGCCTTTTTCCATCAATGATTCTTGTTCTTTTAATCTTTTCGGCACCGATGATAAGATTGTCTATACACTTCAGGGGTGATGTCGCCCAAGCGTGCGATTGATGCGAAAGACATTGGAGATATTTTTGAAACCTATCATCTTGAAGTATTGGAAGAAAGAATTTCCGAAGTGCATTTAGATATAATTCCCATTGTTTTTTTTCCGTTTTAGCACTCTGCAATAAAATTCCAAGATGTTTGAGCGTATAAGTGCGATCTATTGGCGGAGAGATTTCTGGCAGGAGATGGGCTAGAACTTTAGAGTGTCCTACTAGAAAACTCCCGCCTACCATGACTTTAAGATTCAAAAAACAACTCTCAAGTTTATCCCATGGAAGTTTTTCATTCGCTAATGAGTAACTTTGAAGATTACGAATATCCGGCCAAATCCTAGTGATGGACGCCATATAAGTGGAAAATTCCTTCATTTTCGGCCCCTTGCTTCCCATACGGTGCATACCCCAGCAAGCCAGCATGGCAGAAGAGTTTTTTGCAAACAAAACTGGACAATGCCTGGAATTCAAACTTTCGATATGATAATAGAGAGTAGGGCCATTGAAATACTGCACCCCATCCGAGTTATCATAGAATTCGCGATGGGCGTCGGTTAGTGTTTCAAAAAAAGGTTTTATCTTGTCTTGCATTAGAGGGGTTGAAAAAAAGTTACTGGTTGGGCCGAGGCAAAACCACCACGCCCACATCCCCTTCAATAAACACAGACCCAGACGCAGGCCACTCTGGCTTGCCTGTTGCAACTCGCTCGGCCAAATCTTTATCTGCATCGGAAGGATACTCGTAGGGAATACCGCTCACTTCGCGAAGTGTGGCAGTGGTGGACCAGAATTGGATCAGCGAAGACCCACAAAAACCACCTGTGCTGGAGGTTATTCCATCCAAATTAAATCTCCAGTTTTCGTGAACCAGCACAACCGTGCGCACTTTATCAAAATCCGGAAGAGCCAAAAACCTTTCCACCATTTGACCCGCAACAAAGCGATCACGGAGACCCAATCGAGTGAAATCGGAACTTTGTCGGTTGGAGTTCAGAGCATATGCAAATGTCAAAAGACAGACAATGCCGATGGAAATGTATCTGGCGAGGCCCTTATTATAGGCGACTGCCAGCGTGCCCACCATAGACCAATAAACCGCCATCCCACTTAAGGTTCGCATCATCAATACAGATTTTTCAGCGACAAGTAAAATGCCGAGGCATACACCGATTCCGGATACCGCCATAAAACTACCCGCTCCGATGAGCAGAAAACCGCGCCCCACCGACCAGCGCTTGGCAAAAATGGCGGCAGCGATCGGCCAAATCAGCATGGCCAATATCCCTAATTGCAGGACTTTGACGCCATGGGGCATGCTGGTTTCTGGTCTTACCAGAAAATAATACTGCATTTTCGCCAAAAGCAGGACTTTATCAGGGATATCTACGATTCCAGCAAAACCCATACGACTGCTGGGCGTGATTTCCAAAACGACTTGCAAGGTTTTCCCGACCACAAGGTGGAGGATGCACGCTAAGAAAAGCGCGACCAAGGCAAATCCTGAAGAGCGCAGTAGCGATTTAGCCGTTTGCAAATTTCGCTCGGAAGAGGCCCAGGCCAGAAAGGCTGCGAATATTCCGAAATAGATTGCTGTGATATGGAAGGTGAAAAATAGCTGGTAGTCTATTGATATATTAAATAATATGATTGATAGTAGAAAAAACTTGCCACCATACCCGGAAAAATAAAGCGCGCACCCGCCAGCTAATAGCCATAATGAAGCAGCTGGCAACCCAATATTGAAAGTCATTAAATCTGTAAGATACGGAAATAAAACAAAAAGCAAACAGACAAGAACCCTTGCAAAAGAGGATAAATCAACTCTCAGAAATCTGAGCAGAAGAAAAGCAAAAGCCACCAAAGCGCCGTTGTAAACAATCTGCCACATCGCTCCAGCAAATGGGTAAAAACCACCGAACCAGGGAAGTATTGTATATAATAGATATGCCCAATACCGCATCTCCGAGAGTGCAAGAACTGGAGTGAAATGCTCGGGGTAATTCAGAAACCGGTAATTATCCGTGCTGTAGTTGTAGGGAAAAATTAAACTAGCCCTTACAGCCAAGGCAATTCCCCAAGCAATCAAGAATTCCTTGGCGAATCCCAATTTTACAGAAGTAATCTTTTGAATTAATTGCATAATCAGAAAACGGGCTTATTTTCTCTCAATGATAACGCGATGGATGGCATCTACAAAAGTTGAATGAATGGGCTGCGGATCAAAAAAAGTGGTGGCTGCACTCCAAGCCCCATCCGCGAAGATTTGAAATGCATTTGGATCACGAAGGCCTATGATTTTCTCAACTACCAGCTCTGGCGATTCATCGGTAACAGCCAATCCAGCACCAGTTTCGAGAGCTACACGAACGGGCTCACAATACTCCGGCCCCCAGATGATGACAGGCTTGGCAAACTGGCAATACTCCAGAAATTTCGTAGTGAAACTGGTTCGCATCATGGTCTCCAACTCCGGCGCGGAAGTCATCGCCGCAATCAAAACATCCGCTTCAAGCAACTCACGGCGAAATTCCTCATTGGTCAAGAGTCCTCTATAGATTCCGCTCTTTTGGGCCCAGTCCAAATCTTGTGCAGACCAATCGGGCGTGCCCCCAAAAAGCCTTAAATCGATACTGGGATTTTGGGCGGCAACTTTAGCCAACGCGAGCATCTTCTCGCCATAATATCGAAAAAGAGTGCCCCCATAGACAACCCTGATCGGGCGATCAGGACGCGGTGGCGACGACAAAGGACGGGGCGAGGGCCTGTCGGCAGGACAGGGATAAAGAAGTGGAGCACAGGGATGAGGCCCTAGAAACCTGCGAAATCCCTCGCTCGTGCAAAATGCCACCACGCTTTCTTGATAAATTTTTCGGAACCGGGTTTCAAGCATTCTCCTCACCCATGCATAGGGGGTCTCCAACAAGCTATGAATTTGGCCCCTTGGCCACCAATCCTGAAAATTCGAAACCAGCGGAAGTCCTAACTTTCGGGATAGCCGGTAGGCAGCCCAGCTCAAGGTATTATCCGGAACGGTCAAAAGCACATCGGGAGCAAACTCGCGAATAGCCCGTTCGATTTGCTTGGCAAACAGAACTGGCTCAAGAAGCATTTCGTATTGCGCCAAAACCCGCCGGACCCGGGTCCGCAATGCCCGTTCGTGGATTTTTGTTCGGGAAAGCGACTGCCATCTCTCAGGCAGCCCCAAACCGGCATAAGGCGTGTGTGTGCCTACAAAAACTTCAAATTCCCCACCCCCATAAAGATGTCTTTGCAGGGCAAGGCTCGCCCCGCTTCCTGGCCCGGGCCGCACCCAACCGATGTAGGCAATTCGGATTTTGCGAAGCGAAGCCGGGCTTTGAGCTTGAGTCATTCTTGGGCTGCTCATTGGGCGACACTCTGCCACTGCGCCACCACTTCGCAGGCTTGCTGGCGAGCACGCAACCTGCACTCGGTCATGCGCGCCAAAATGGGATCGAAAAAGAATTTTCTTCGCATACGACCAATCCATCGGCGCGCAGCGGATAGTCGATCCGGCACAGGTGGGCGACCACGCAATGCCTGAAGAATGTAGGCTGATTGGACTGTTCCTTCATACAAGGAAAAAACATAGTCCGCTTCCAATCGCGTGGCCGGGATCAAATGGGCCAAGGCCATCTGAGGGAATTGGCCGGTTCCGAAGCCCAAGTCACAGGCTGTGAGAGCGAGATCATTATCCTCACAATTAGAAAATTGCTTTTTTCCTTTTCTTCCAAGGAGCTTGCGTCGGGGATCCCTCTTCACACTTTCTAAAAATTGGTCGGCCACAACCCGCCTCAAACACATTCCCATCGTGGGTGGCATCACAGGATTGCCCAAGCCCATTTTTGCCCATTGCTCTTCCTTCAAATCCAAATCGGTAAAGAGATATTCAAACTCTTTGATCCACGAGGGCGGGGGCGTTTCGTATTCCAAATGAATGCGCCCGCCTCCCCAAGCCCCCAAAAAAGGGCGGTCGTTTCCGATTCGAAGCGCTAGCTCAAGATAATCCGGAGCGAGCACATTGTCGTCATCCAAAAATAAAATATGATCCGCGCGCGACTCTTCTAGGCCACGAACCCGGGCGGGCAAAATGCCCAAGTCGGATTCCACCAAGATGCGGCAATCCGAGTGCCAACCCGACTCACAAAGCGATTCGATCGGGGGGGACGAAAGATTGTCGATGATGAGGAATTCCCACCGAGCCAAAGGCAAGGTTTGTTGCTTGAGCGCGCCAATAGCTCGCCGCAGGTAATCCGGCCTGGGATTGTGCGAACAGAGAATGACTGACAAATCTGGTTTCATGGAGTATAATTTCAAGGGGCGCTAAACTTGAGAGGCTGCGATTCCATTCTTGGCACAAGCCGCTTCGACTCTTGCGAGCAAAGTGCCGGCCGGATCCGGATCACGCTTCGCAAAACATGCACTTCTGGCAGCCTCACCCATCTCCGCCCACAGATGCCGGTTTTCCCATGCGCGCTCCAAGGCGAGCCGCAATTGCTGCGGAGTGGCTGCCTCGGCCAAAAAACCCGTTTTCCCCTCTTCCACCCACTCCGGAATTCCGCTCACCGCCGTCGCCAAAATCGGCCTTCGCGCCAACATGGCTTCCAGCATGGTTTGCGGCACCCCTTCGGAATAGGAGGGCTGCACACAAAGATGATTGGTATCCCAAATAGAGGCGACATTTTGCGTGTGCGTGTAGAAACTCACTTTGTCTTCTAACCCCGCGCGGGCGGCCAAGTCATTTAAGAGCAACAAATCCGGACCATCGCCATAAAAGGAGAGATGGAAGTCTCTTTCGCGCCAAACCGGTAAATTCAAAGCACCCAAAAGAATTTCCTGCCCCTTTTCGGAAACCATCAAGCGGCCGACACAAGCCAGCCGAAGCGTTGCCCCTCGGGGCCATGCGGCTATGCCCCCGGAAAAATCACGAATCGGGCTGTGAAGCCCAAATCCTCCTTCCAGCTTGGCTCCCAAGCGGAGCCGGGCAAACTCGACATTCGCCTCGCAGGCTCCTATGAAACAGGTTGCTCCCTCGTAAAATCTTTTTGCCTCTTGCCGCCATGCCTCGCCACATGGAAATGGCACACGATCACTTCTGGCCAAACAAATATATGGTCTCCCAGTGGCGAGGATTGCCGAGGTCAAATCCTCCTGTCTTGTCGCGCAGAATGGCCCACCTTGGCTAATGCAGTAGGCATCGGCATTCGAGATCAAATTTTTTGCCCACCAATCGGGAGCCGGTGATGGCAAGCGAAAGAATCGCCTCTTCAAGCGCTCCACAAAAGGGGGCGGCACCCGCTTGTGCGGCCAGAAGGTTACTACGGCTCCCATCTCCGCCAAGCTCGCGAATTCGGGGATATCCATTTGCCGATTGCAAGCATAGATGGAAACCCGATGTCCCGCCTGAAGAGCCAACCGTGCCGCACTCGTCCACAGGTTTTCACTCCCACCCCAAGGAATGTTTGTGGAAATAAAAACGAGATGCTTTTTTAATTTGGCTTTCAAGGGAGCGAGTAAGAGTTTTTTTCCATCCATAGGGAAAGAACGAGCAAGGAATAAATGTGTTGAGGCCGTGCCTTGTTGATTGGCAGTGGCCATTCCAGGAGGCTGTGAATTTTTCGGCTTCGATTCTCCAAATACTCCTCGCACAAATTCACAAAGGAGGGGCGCTGCAGCCATTTCTCGATCGGCGATTCAAACCCTCGTTTGGCACCGGATCGGACCTCCTCGAGCCAGCAGTTCTCATAAGCACGCCGAAGAGGAATTTTTGTCTCGCATTCGTCGATTTTTAAACGGGCCGGAATGGAAAGGGCAAACTCGGCGAACTCGACATCTAAAAACGGCGCCCTCAATTCCAGCCCATTCGCCATGGAGGCCCGGTCGGTTTTCACAAGCACCTGGCCCGACATGAATGTCTCGATGTCGTAGAAGAACATTTCTTCCAATTCCCCATGCGATTGAAAACTCGGCGGCGGCTGGGACTGCTTGGTTTCCAAGGAGGCCTTGAAAATTTTCTCAAGCTGCTCGCTCGTAAACACGGTGCGCTGCTCACCAAGCGCTTCCCATTTGGATGACACACCTTGGAATTGCTTGATTTTGTTGTTCAAGTCGAAGAGCCGCAAGGCGCTCTGCGACGCTTTGGCTTTCCAAAGAATTTTTGCCAAAAGCTGGATTGCAAATCGATATTTTTCGAAAGACTTGGCCTCATCAAAACGGAGGAGTGGTCGGTAGCAATAATCATATCCGGCCAAAAGCTCGTCGCCACCGTCACCAGTCAAGGCCACCTTCGTAAACTGGGCAGCCGCTTTGGAAATGAGATAGGTCGGAATGCTTGAGGAATCCGCAAACGGCTCGTCATAGATCGGAATGGTTTGGAGCAAAACTTCGGCGGGATCAAAGCTCCCGATTTGCAGCCGTTGAAAATGGAGCCCATACTTCTTGGCCGATCTCTCAGCGATATTCGCCTCCGAGTTTTCATCCTGAAAATCAAAGGAGAAAGCCTTGAGATTCGAGTTTTCCTCGGCGGCCAATGCCATGATCGTGGTAGAATCCAATCCGGAACTTAAAAAACCCGACACCGGCACATCGGCAACAAGTTGGGTCTTGATGGCCTTGCGAAGCAACACATCCAACTGCTCGATCGCCTCGGGCAAACCCATGTCCCGACGGATTTTTGGAAATTCCCAGTATTTCCGCACGCTCACTTGCCCCTTGCAATAAACAAGGGAATGCCCTGGGGGCATCGCGGAAATGTTCGTATAAATCGTGCGGTGCGGGTGCACATAGGATTTTTGCAAATAATGCCCCACCGATTCCAAATCCAATACAGGCTCGATGAGTCCACTCGCCAAAATGGCTTTGATCTCCGAGGCAAAAAGAAAATCGCCCCGGGCAGTCAAAGCATAGTAAAACGGCTTTTCTCCAAATCGGTCCCTCGCGCAAAAAAGGGACTGCTCCCGTTCATCCCAAATTGCAAAACTAAACATGCCGGGAAGCGAACGGAGCATCTCCGGGCCGGATTTTTGAAAGAGGGCAAGGAGAACCTCGGTGTCGGATTCGGTGATGAAAGGGTAATCGAGTTGATGCCTGAGCCTGCGATACCCATAAATTTCCCCATTGAATGTGACCGCGACATGTCCATCCGGGCTTCTCATCGGCTGGGCACCGGATTGCAAATCCACAATCGCCAACCTCGTGTGCCCAAGCACCGCGTTTCGCCCAACTTTCAAAATGCCACAGCCATCCGGCCCACGATGGCGCAACGCCGCCACCATGGCCTCGATACGATCCGCGGCTTCTCCAAGGCCTTGAAAACTAACAATGCCGGAAATGCCACACATTTATTGGATAGCTCCTCTCACCAAATTCTGGATTTTTTTGGCAATTCGTCGCGCGAGGACAAGAGGGAGGCCTAAAACTTTTTTGGCGGTCTCGAAGACAAATCCCGGCCATGACGACCAAAAATCATCGGCCATGTAGAAGGCACTTCCCTCCAAAGCCCGTCTGGTCCCCACATAATTCCGCCGATAAGGATTGGGGTCCATCAAATGCCAAGGCTTCAAGGGGCCATTAAAATGAACAATCTTGGGTGCCTTGATAGCCTTCAACAAATCTGGGCGCGAAGAGTGCAAAATATGCTCGGGCCGGATGTCAATCCAATCGGAGAAACTGACATTCCACTCCGGATTCAAAAAAAGAAATTCCCCGTTTAGAACATGATTAATAGCACACTGGTCGGCAAAGGAAAGCCGCTCGGGATGCTCTTGGATAAATCGCACCGTCTTTTCCGTAATGGCCTGCTCCCGCCAAGCCTCCAAATCGATGACCAAGACTCCAGCATTGAGGTAGGGAGTTTCCGGACTTCTTTTCAACCGGGCGGCACACATCTCCTGCAGAAGCTTTTCGCAACTCGGCCGCGCCGCCAGAACTTTTCCCTCGAGCGACATGGTCATCAAAGGGTCCAAGGACGAAAAAAAATACAGATCGCTATCGAGATAAATGAGGCGCTTGGCCTCCGGAAAAAGCTCTGGGAGGAAAAGTCGAAAATAGGTGGAAAGCCCAAGATGATCGATTTCCCGGAAACCCGAAACCCGCGAGGTATCAAACGCATGAAAAGACACCGCCCCCCCACTGGCCGCAACCGAATTCTCGATGCGCCGCATCCAGAGCGCATCCTCACGCTCATAAAAAACCTCGAGTCGCAAATGCCTCTGACGGTCGCATGCGGATCGGATGGCAACCGCCAAATGAGGCCAGAAATTCGAACCGATGCAGAAAGCGAGAGGGACTGAAGATTCCACAGAGCAGGAAATGCGATTTCAGGCAAAGAGCATCTCAAGCGAAGAAATGCCATTTCGAAAACTAGATTTAAGACGACGAGAGATTTTCACAAGCAGCCAATAAACGCGCCCTGTCATTTGCTTCAGGAGAAATTTCAAAATTAGCGAGCCATTCTGAATCGTGCACATTTCGCGATAATCCGGGGAATTTCGCGGCATTCTTTCAAAGGCCATTTTTGCGTGTTTTCTGGCCGTGCGAAAATTTTGCTCATGGAGTGCAAACTTGGCCCACTCTACATGGCAATCCCAAGAATTTTGTCTCACAAAATTGACCTTGGGAGGTAAATTTGCGATATCCAGGCCCCGCCGGCGTGCCGCATCGAAATAAATTTCTTGGGCAAGCACAAATTGCACATCGGAGGATTGGTAGCAAATGGAGTTGGCATGCTGGCGCCACTGGAGCAAAACTTCTGACACATTCGCAAGCCGCCCGATTTCCGCCAAGCGAAACCACAAATCATAGTCCTGGCATTTGGAGAATCTTTCGTTGTAGCCACCGATTTTCTTTAAAGCATCCGTGCGAATCATGGCAGAGGGATGAACGATCGCACCGGCCAAGCCACTCCAGAAATGCTCTTCGATCTCCTCGTGGGTTTGGGGTCGGCGGTAAACTCCAATCCGGTCGCCATCGCTATCAATTAATTCGACATTCGATCCGCAGGCAACCACATCCGGATTTTGCCGCAAAAAATCGAGTTGGGTTGCGAAGCGATTCGGGAAACACAAATCATCACCATCCATGCGAGCGATGAATTCACCCCGCGCATGCCGAAGGCCAATATTGAGTGATTTCGTGAGCCCAATATTCTTTTGGCGAATCAAACGAACCCTCGAGTCCTTCTTGGAGAAATTCTCCAAAATCTCCCCGCTTCCATCGGTAGAGCCATCATCGATGATCAGGAACTCGAAGTCGTCTACACTTTGCTTAAGAACACTTTCAACCGCATCTTGGAGAAATTTCTCACCATTGCATACAGCCATTATTACGGATACAGCAGAAGCGTCTTCTGACATTGTAATTTAATATTTAAAACGATGAGTTGCTTTTTTGAGTAATATTCTAAAGATTTCTTTAATTGTTAATTCTTTGTTTTTGTAAATGATAGCTGGTTCATTTTGAATTATCAAAGGCGCAGCCTGATTTAGTCGCAATTCACGATTTGAAGACATCTTGCTGTAGAAAGTATCCACATTTTGGGAATTCGTAAAAATAATCGTATTTTGCCTATACCACCAGGGAATGGAATCATCTGCCCAAATGATAGGTCGGAGTGAATCAACTGCTTCCATTCCGTATTTGGCAAACTCGCTCTGCCAATATGCAGGCCATTGTTCATTAATGTGACCATTTCCACCTTGATTGGGTATTGCAGCAGAAAACAGAATTAATTGGCAATGATTGGCTAGATTTCTTACTAATTCAAATCCACCTTCTTCAGTCAAATGCTCAGCAACTTCAAGGCAAATTCCCAGATCGTATAAGTCAGTCAACTCCCATTTAGATTCAAGATTCTGAACTTGTATGAGATTTTTATCAATAGGAAATACTTCAATATTTTCAATCCACTCCGCTTCAATTCCTTTTATTTTTTTTGCTCCAAATTTTATTTCCGCCACAGAGAGCCATGTTCCAACACCGCATCCAACATCAACTACACTATTGAAAGTTCCAAATTGGTTTTTAACAATTTCCAAAATTTTGCAGGCCGCATTTCGAGTTAGCGCATCCCTTTTATCATAGAAGAAATTTTCTACAGTTTGCATCGAAGCAGTATTCATTTGGATATTTTTTTTCCAATTGCCCAAACTACTACAGGCCAATCGGTCGATTGGTTTTCTGCTATTTTTCTAACAGGGTGCCAACTGCACTTCGGAACAGGAAGCCTGGCTAAATTTAGAGCTAACAATTGAACAGCCTGAAACCCTCCCCAGCTTCCAGAGGTAATAACTTCAAAACCATTAGACTCAAAAAGATATTGATGCCCTTCTGGAGTAATTCGCCACATGTCTTTAGGGCCATAATGTATGGGATAAGTCATCACCGTGGCATTTACAAAAATTCCGCCAAAATCAAGAATCCTCGATACTTCTTTGAAAACTGAGTTTAAATCTGACTCGACATGCTCAATGACTTGATCAGCAACGCAAATATCAAAACTTGCATCAAGAAAAGGAAGTCTTCTAACATCATATTCTGGATGATTTAATTCTTTAATATATTGGCGTTCAATTCCTAAAATTTCGCAAAGGTGATTTGAACCACTAATCGATGCCGCTTTTTCAAACTTGGAAGGAAGGATCGATTTTGCTTTTCCAAGTTCTCTGTAAGCCAAATATCTTGTTAAATGGGTTTCTTCTTTTGGAAATGGCAGGGTTATCCATTTAATGAGTTTAGCAATCATATTTCTTTAATTTAATCGAAAGCTAACATTGCAAGCCTCTCTGCCGCCAACACCAGATTTCTTTTCAACATAAATTTTATGGCCTTTACTCCAAGCGATTATACATTTTTCATGTTTTGACCATATCGCAAAATTGAATCTAAGACTTTCGCCATGCGTGGCAATACCAGAATAATCAATTTGTATTACACTTTTGCCAGGTGGCAATATAATGTTTTTTTCAGCACTACTGAATTGCGTAAGTGTTCCGAGAGAATCTTCTATTCTGGTATCAAGAATAATGCCATGATTTTCTAAATACCTGCTAAAGACATCAAAAATTATCGAAAAAGGCGTGTTAGGAGAAATGATTGATTCATCTTTCTCTTGAAATGAATCGCTTATATGGTTGAGATTTATATCTACATTTTTCGATGACCATTTTGATTCACCTGAAGAAATTTTTGATTTTTTTCTTGTTTTAATCTCGTAAAAATCTAAAGCCTTTTTAATATCGTCTTTAATGAGTTTTTCACCTTTTTCTAGCACGAGCCCTGTGTCGCAGGCCATTGACATTTGGTGGAAATTATGACTAACAAATATCATTGCCACGCCATTTTCCCTAAGTTTTCCAATTCGTTTTAAACATTTTGCTTGAAAAGCCATATCCCCCACCGCCAAAACCTCATCCAGAATCAAAACATCAGGTTCTAAAGTAGTAGCCACCGCAAATCCCAACCGCACATTCATTCCCGACGAGTAATTCTGCACCGGCATATCGATTGCTTCCCGAATCTCGGCAAAGTCGATGATCTCGTCGATCTTCGCGTCGATTTCCTTTTTCGTGAGCCCGAGCACGGAGCCATTGATGTAAATATTCTCACGACCGGTCAAAATCGGGTTGAACCCCGCCCCGAGCGCAATGAGCGCCCCCACCCGCCCCCGCATCGTGATCGACCCCGAATCCGGCTTGATCAACCCATTAAGCATCTTCAACAGCGTGGTCTTACCGGCCCCGTTATGCCCGATGAGCCCCAAGCATTCCCCGCGGCGTAGCTCGAAGGAGACATCTTTGACGGCGTAGAATTCGCCCGCACGGAGACCGTGCGTGGAGTCGAGCGCAGAAGAAGATTTTTTACCACGGATATCACGGATTAACACGGATGATGGGGGAGTCGAGAGGCCAGAGTCGAGCGACGAGCGTTCCCCGGAAGCGCTGGAGGTATTCGCAGAGCGAATGGAGGCGAGTTTTTCGGAGTCCATCTGCAAGCCCGCTTGCGAGTGGCCTTCCAAAAACTCCGCCGAATCAGCACGCTGATTCCCTCCAGCGGTTCCGTATTTGACTCGCTCGTTCCCACTCGTCTCGCCCATCGGGCTGCCTTGCGGCAGTCTACCGCACACCTGCCCCGGTGCTTGGTTGTGCCCATCCGAGCCATCCGTGGTTAAATTTTCGTGTTTATTGGTGTGCTTCGTGGTTCCATCCGCTCTCAGCAATCCGCTATCCGTCCTCTGCGATTCGCGCTTCCTCCCAGGAAGCAACTCGCCAGCGATATCGCAGACCCCATACCAAAGCGACTTCTTCAGCGAGCGGCAGAATTTTTTGCTGACGCCTTCGACGCGGACTAGGACTTCGTCGTCATTTTTTGACATAATTAACAAAATTCCAAAATTCTAAGGCCGCCTCTTTAAACAAATTACTTCTGCGGAATACGATCCCATTCGTGCTCGGGTTCGACATCCGGAACTTTTGCCATAACTCGCTCGAATTTTTCCCTGTTGCCTCGCATCGCCCGTGCTTCAAAATCCGATCTGGTTTTTTTAGAAAACTCGATGTCTGGCCGAGGGGGCATTTTTTGAAATGTCGCGAAAATATTGGAGTTTCTCCTGCCAGCCCATCGACTGGGTGGCTTTATGAATTTTCTCCTGAATTTCCTTTTTCATTTGGAGCGCATTCAGAGGTTGCACCCCGTCAAATTTTTTCCAGAATTCTTTATTCATCCAAATTCACCTCCTTGGGACTCAAGATCGTGATCACCCCATAACCTTCGGCAAGATTGACAGAATTGAAAGCTCGAATTCGATCCAGCCTGACAATATGACGAAAATTCCACGAAACCACGGCATCAGCTCTCGCCAAGGTGGCTGCCGCGACATGCAGACAGTCTTCATGCCATTTGGAGCCAACCACTCCGGCGGCGATGTAGCTTTCAGCCAGAGTTCTGACATTTTCATTTAGCTCAATCTGCTCGCGATTTCCGGCAGGAATCTCCTCATAAACGCTTTTCACAGGATCTGGTGCGAACGAAAGTTCCTTTTCAAGTGCATCGCTCCAAATCAAAAGAGCTTTGTCTCCTGTGCAATAATCTATCACCCTACGGGAATCCTCAGACCATCCCTCTTCTTCGTCGAAGCACCCGCCAAAAACGGATGTGTCCAAATACAAGCGCCATTTTCGTTTCATGCTTTCAATAAATCAGCTTTTTAAACCAAGCGCACGGTCATCCCCGAGGAATAACTCTGCACTGGCATGTCGATAGGGGGGAAGAGTCGAGCGTCCAGAGCCGAGTGTCGAGCGAAAGTGCGCCCCGTTCGCCTGTGGAGTCTTCTGCATACTCCACGAGGCCACCCGCCCCCGCACCTTGATCCGCCCCGAACTCTGCGTGGTAACCCGCGAAAGAATCTTGAGCAAAGTGGATTTACCGGCCCCATTCCGCCCAATGATGCCGAGCACCTCCCCGCGCTTGACCTCGAACGAAACATCCTTGAGCGCGTAGACCCAGTCCGAAGGCGGAGCCTTCGGCGCAGAGACGGCAGAAGATTTTTTACCACGGATATCACGGATTAACACGGATGAAGAAGCCGATGCTGGCACGACCGGTGCCCGGTCTGGCGGCGTTTTTGCAGCCCCACTTCCAAGCGAGCTTGAAGATGGCCCTTCAAAACTCCCGCTCGATTCGCTTTGCGAATCACCAGCATCGGCCAGCTGATTCCCCCCTGCGGTTCCCTCCCCACCGCCTTCGGCGGTCTCTAACTTCGATCTCCTTGGCCCGTGAAGTGCGTCTGCTACTTCACTGGGCCTATCTTCGGG
>Ga0247843_1002538_pt1 | contig 32745 bp, 25 predicted proteins | sample LaCruzMarch2017__FD_192420 | JGI IMG/M metagenome (GOLD analysis project Ga0247843, IMG submission 192420) | Freshwater microbial communities from meromictic Lake La Cruz, Castile-La Mancha, Spain - LaCruzMarch2017_8m | ecosystem: Environmental > Aquatic > Freshwater > Lake | place: Spain... | reverse complement strand
CTGCACCCGCAAAGACCCAACAACAAGGGGGAGGAAAAAACGCTACTGCTGCTCCTCCACAGCAGAAACAACAACAACAGCAACAACAACAGCAACAGCAGAAGAAACAGCAGCAGCCAAAGGAGGAAGCTAAAACAAAAGCTGCATCTGTCGTGACATCGAAAAAAGAAAATGAGGTACCAAAAGCAAGTCAATCGTCCACCGATGGATCATCATCAACGAATAATCGTCATCCAAATAATAAGGTGGGGATGGGTGCGAGTTTATTGAATAGAAAGACACGTGGTCCCAAGGGAGAAGGTTCGTGATGTATGGTGCCATACTTTTTTCTATATTTACTTTTGTACTTATCATTAATGCACTCACTATACACTACTACCTACCCCCCGTTTTTTTTCGCAAAATAGAACCGACAGTGGATGGTGAATTCGACTTTGAATCCAATCTTGATAAGTTTGACAAGGACGGTGGTGACAATACTGCCGACGATGGTGGTATTGATGATGGTATTGATGCATATTCGAAGGATGACTTCTTTGATACTATCTCATGTGAGGCTACTGATAGGATGAACGGCGTGAATAATCATTTGCGTGGTGCGGCAGAACGGAGTTTGAATTTAGATACCTTTGGTGCGGTATCACTAGGGAATCAGTATGGACGTGGACGAGGCAGAGGGGGAGGGCGTGGTGGTGGCTACATGGGAGGAGGACGAGGAGGATACATGGGAGGACGTGGTGGAGGAAGGGGACGCGGGAGAGGCAGAGGGGGGTATCAACATGGGAATAGGGATGGTGGCGGCAGTGGAGATTACAACAACAATAACAGAGACAAGCAGGGGAGTGGACCAACACCTCGGCAGAATAATCGGTGGAAGGAAACAACTGCGACAGCGGCGCATTAAAAGCCATCTCAAAATTAGTTTACTCTAGAGGAGGAGGTGTAGTGTGTGTAGGGATGGCAGGGGAGATGTTCTTTGTTCTTCATTGCCAGTCCTTGTTGGTCAATCTTCTGCGTTTGGAAATTAGCAATAGTCTAAACTCTTAAATCTATGATTGATGCATCAAGATATCTTTTCTTTACGATGTCCAATTGTTTTCAAACGTCGGAGTCTATCCCAAACGACAATTCCTGCACACGTAGCAATGTTAAGAGAATTCTTTATACCATATGTCGGTAGGCAGATTATTCCTTCACACTCCTGCAACACCTCGACATCTACACCAATAAGTTCATTACCAAACACAAATGCAATTGGTCTATCATCTTCATTGTCTTGTATGTCATTGTCCCAATATATTGTTGCATTCTCTGTCGTTTCAACTCCAAGTACCTTGTAATTCTTAGCCTTGAGATTTAGTACTGTTTGTAGAGTAGTTGTTGGTATGCTTTGCTCGTCATCGCCGTGCTCGTATGTACCACCAAGTGATACGTATTCTGCAGCACCCAAAGCAGTTTTAAGTACCTTTGGATGAGGTGGACGTGGTGTCATACCACACAAGTGAACAGATTCAATCTGTGCTGCCTCTGCTAAGCGTAGTATATTCCCGACATTACGAGCACTACGTACATTATCAAGGATGATAATTATTGGATGTTTATTGTTGTTGCTACTGCTGCTGCTGCAAAGTTGTTTGTCATTAATATGATTATTAGTTTGATCATCACCACCACGACGGTTCCGGTCAACATTAATTAACCAACGTTCCTGATTGGCTCTATATTCACGATGTAAGAAAGAAATATTATTCGCTACCACACGAGAACGTGTGGGTGAGTCCGCCACTGCCATTGCACCTATTGATTTGGGCAGTAAATAGCTGTTATATGTCCGAATAGCCGCGGTGCCAAATTTTTCTGGATAAGATTCCAGTTCATTTGGATCAATCCCAATCTTTACTAGCTCATTGTGTAGTCTATCACGTCGTTTCTCGCGTCCAGTAACAAATTCATTCCTGTTGACGCCTTCATCTGGGTTGGATGTTGAACGAGAAGTGGATTCAAATGGCCTTGACATAGACGAGTGTTTCGAAGAGTGATAGGAACTTCGTTTCAGCTGAATACTCCTTGAAGAATGATTGACGAAAGAGGTAGGTGTTCTATTCGTCCTGATGAAGCAGCAAGAGGAAATGATGTTCGCAATGACAACAGCATTCGATGACGTCGTGGTGGAAATAATCATCATGAAAATAAACACGAGGGGATGAGACTTCTTCATCTACATAGTCTCCTACGATCTTTCTGGGATGACCATTTTTTTGAGACCCATCCCCCCGCCACAAATGAAAATGCGTTTCGTCTCCGCATTTTTTGTTCCGCAGAACCGTCCACACCACACCGCACCGCCATCCTCTACACAATCACAACGACTGGTATTATAAACATGTCAGATCATCAGCAGCAGTACACCTATTCCGCGAGGTCTATCAGTAATGGCCTAATTGCGGGATACGCAGCAGGGACTGCCGGTATCATCGTTGGGCATCCTCTAGATTCTATTAAAGTATTGCTCCAGACCAATGGAGGAGGAGGCTTGTACTCATCATCATCACGACCATCCTCGCGAAGTGCAACTAGTGCACACCCAACAGCAGCAACCACAACAACAGCAACAACTGCTGTTGCTCAAGGGAAATCTGTAATAACACGTGCATCGTCGTCCACTGCCTCCTCCGCAACAGTCGTAGAAACGTCGGCACTGCTAGGCAAACGATCAATTCGTGCACTATATGCTGGTATTACAGGTCCATTATTAACATCGGGTCTTGTCCAAAGTTGTAACTTTGCAATGTATGATACTGTACGTAGAGTGTTGTATGATTATCAATTACAATCGGAGCAGCACAATCATCATCATCATCATCTTCCTTCGGCCAGTGGCAATAACATCAGTCGACACAATAGTGATAAGGATTATTTATATCATGACAATCTAATAAATGTCGCCACCGCGTCATTCCTATCAGGCAGTATATTAAGTATATTCACTAGTCCAATGAGTATAGTAAAAACGAAACAACAATTGGCAGTATGGGGATTCAAAAAGGCTATCATAGAAACATATTATACCAATGGTGGCGGTCTTGGTGGGAGCATGCGAGGATTTTATATTGCCTATGGACCACATTTTATTTGTGAATCCGTCGGACGTTCATTTTATATGTTTGTTTATGAATACACAAAACGACAATTGGTACAGGTGAAGAATAACAATAGTTTAAGTAATGATGAAGGAGGAGAACAGTTGTCAATGTCGTCATCGTTGGACTCTATATCAAGCAATAGTGTGTTAGTAACAACTGAACATCTGTCAACTCCTGAGAGAATGGCATGTGCAGCATTAGCGGGCATGTCAAGTTGGGCATTAATATTCCCGTTTGATGTTATTAAATCAAAGTTGTATGCTAGAACATTGACGAAACAATCACCATCATTGACAATGTTTGATGGGATTACATTGGCAAAACAGCTAGTACGTGAACAGGGGATTACATCACTCTATCGAGGGATTGGTATTACAGTTGCTAGAGGCGGACCTGTGGCTGCCACAGTGTTACCTGTGTATGACTATGTGCTGGCATGGGCAACATCTAGAACTTAATGATAAATTAATATGTATTTAAACATCATTAGAATGATCAATGTGTCCACCTTGATTAAATCGGTCTCACGGATATATACATATTGTGTAACTTGATTTATTTAAAGTTCAGCTAAAGACATGGGTATATGCTGGCATTTATGAAGCTATGTAAGGTTACGTTGCTGCTGTAATCGAAGTCATTATTGCTTCAATCCTCTTCTTAGGAATATTGCGTATAAAAAATGGTGGTGTACCAAAATTATCCACCATGGATCTCCTGAGATATGGTTCAATTACTCGTTCACATGTAAGCAACACATATACATCTTCGTCAACATCAAATAAACTTAATATTCCATCATTAGTTAAGGACATGAAGACTTTACGCATCAATCGTTGTGTATTCACTTCTGGTAAGTTGGTTACTGCCACAATCTCACTTGCTATTACCAATAATTCTTTATCTTTGAATATCGATTCGAAAGCAAATAGTAATGGTGGAGGCGTGGCATCGGTATCAGATGGTACACCAAATAAATCCATACAATCTTCCGTAGTAGAGGGGAAGCAAGAGTCAGATGAACGTTGCAATTGTGATTCCATATCTAATAATCGATTGAGTAAGGCATCTCGGAAACGAAAAGTGGGATCTAATACTTCCAACGTTGCCTCGCAGTGACAATAATAGAAGGCGTTGCGAAATCGACGTGACGTTTGACAACATTCTCTGTCTATTACATTTCTCTTGTCAAAGTTGCTACTACCACCAGTACTACCATTTCCACCATTATTATTCAATATTGACGACACAATTGTTTCGCCAAGTAAAGGTAGGATATTCTTACCATTTCGTATTACTATTTGTCTACCATCATTCATCGATTTGCATTGCACGTTAAATTTCATGCATTTAAGCCAGTGACAAATTTCACCATTCCACTGATTCGCCATTTTAGTTAGTCCGTCGTTTATTACACATATCGATGTTGCATGTATTTCTCTGATACATCCATATCGTACCTCGAGCGGAGGAATAGTAGCAGCAGAATTACGATCTGACAATATACTACATTGATTATCAATATTTGCAATGTGTCCTGCAGTCATGACCTTGATCTTACCCATCACTTCTAACGAATCACCCACCGCGAAACGGCATTGTTCTCGTTTATTCGGAGGCTCATGTTCGGGTAACAACGCTGGAAGATTATATGCACTAGTATTGCCAGCGTCTGAATTGTCCCATAACCGACAATCAATGAGACCCGTACCATCATCAAGAACAATTAATGTACATCCATGTGGACGTCGTTCGACGGTTGTTGCAATCCCTCGAAGTAATACTCGCGATAGAGGCAGTATGTTCCATGATGAATTGACATCTTCGTCTTTAGGACTTCTTTTTTTCTTCTTCCTCGGTACATCATGGTGATCTTCGGCATCATCACTCACAACATCATCCACATCGGGAGGAGGAGAAACGAGGCAATCTATTCCATTAATGAGCAGAAGGCCGAGTACGTCACCCACTAAGAGAGGTGTGTTGGCCCAGTACTGTGGCGACAGACCAATCACGCGGTAATCGACGTCTGATACCGTCTGATAGTAACATCGTCCATCGTCCATTGATGCATGAGCGCGAGCGGGGAGTGAGGAGAGGGACGGCCCCGCCATTTTCAATTCTCATTTCTGGCAACGATGAGGATGACACTGGCCGTCACGTTGATTCGACTGACGATTGCAGCCTCAGCATCCTCCTCCTCGTTACCTAACAACCCGCAAATAATATCGTCAACGTTGGCACAGTATTCACAAAGAGTCGGCGGTCCATTTTCTGCCGATGCTATTGCAAACTTTCTTCGTTCAAGATGTGGTTCAAATAATCCAAAGGAAAGTCCAGCTGTATGGACATATGAAGGGACACTTACTGATCCCGTAACTGGTCGTGTAATCGCAGACGTGGAGGGACTTGAGATTGTAAAGCAGTTGCCCATGATACAGCATTCACAGCTATCAAATAAAGACGATGAGAGTTCGATAATGAATAATCTATCCGTGAATAGTCTCCTATGCTCTTCCGACAAAGATTGCTCTACTCCACAATGGGATGCTGCAATTACCGTTCTATCAAGAAGACTATTTTGCTATCGTCGACGATCTTCGAAACTGGACAATAACAATCATAGTGCATCTGACGATGAGGGATTTTCTCCGTATGATACACTTCTCACATCATTGCGACATAGACCAGATGGACCACTTCGCCACCTGTCCCCAGAAGAAAGCATGTCAACATACGATACTGCCGTAACGTACATATCTAGGAATAATGGAAAGGAAATGGTTGTCATGTCAGAACGCGGTGGCATTATTGCCGAAAGTAATGACCACGAGAAGGAATATTTCATCGGACATGCCGCTCAAGGCACCTCCTTAAGTAACTTTAATTCGCTTTTTCCAACGTTTGATTTTGCCATCCTTGCCCAAAGAGGAAGTGAACTTGTCCTACCACCCTTGAAACGTTCCGACCAGTTGTCTGGGTCGGAGGATATTGAGATTAGTCCACAACGTTCGCGTTTAATTCAATTTGGTAAAGGAGATGGCAGTGCCAGTGGAAGTGCAATGAGTCGAAAGTATGGTTCGGTTCGTGAGACATACTCGTACTCTTTCATCAATGCAATTGAAGCAAATTCTCAACATATTAATTTGCTTGGTTGGATAAAGAATAAGATGGGTGGTCGTAGACTAAAGAAAAAATCTTCCTCAGTACCTGAACCCAATGAATGTACAGTCCGATATATTCGATATGGCGAAGCGCCACCATGGTACGCTCCGGGTAGATCATGCACATTGGACTTACGAGGTAAACGTATCATTCATCCAGCTAGTATTACGGAATCATCAGCAGATGGTAGTACGATAGGTGACGCAACAAATAATCTACCATCATTGACATCATGGGCAGCTTCAAAATGTAACTTTTGGTCTGGATGGCCTACTGTCTTCTCAAGTGAGGGTACTGATCTAGTGAAGCAATATTATCAGCTACCGTCCGAATCAGAATCGGAGTTGACATGCAAAGCGATACAACTATTCTTAAACGAACCAAGACGTATGCTTGATCGGATGATGGATGATGATAATGAGTACCCCATGCCAGAGCAGATAAAATGGTTATTAGATATTGAAAATTCATTATCAAGGATACAATCATGCATGAAACGTATATCGAAATCATTTATTCTAAGTGAGTTGCCCACACCATAAGTAAAGTAGTAATGTGTCTTTACATTACAATATGTATACAAATGATGTATTATACATCAATAACTTAAGTTTTGTGTGCTGTAGTGCCATCAATCTTGCTCCGCCCAATAGACGGGCCCATACGAAATGTATAATTCCTCACCTTCCTCAATATCTCGCAATGAGACTACTGGACAGTGCCATATTCCAGGTTCCTGGATGTGTTCAAATTTGACATTACAGCGTTCTTCCAACTTGGGATCATTTATGAATCGTGCTAGCACATCTTCTGTTGGTAGTGCATCTACAAATCCATCATTCATCCTATTATGCTTTGGCCAGCCATTTTGCAATTTCAAAACATAAGCTCTTGCACATCCTTTGAATCGTTTTTGTGATTGGTAATGATGACGAAAACCGGAATAGTTGCATACAACTGCGCCTTTTGGGATATGTGCTGTTGCAAATAATCCATTACCGGCGCCTTCAATCGTGGATGGTGCTACCTTCAAGCTATTTTCATATTCTCCAATTTTATGTGGTGGGAGATTCGTATTCAAATCATCTTGTGCTTCCAACGAACGCAGAAGGAGCTTTGGTAGATCATCGACTTGATTGTTAAAAAGGTCTTCGTCTTTGTGCTCATGTGCCAACATGTTTAGTTTGCATGACGATAGACAAGGTCTAATCCCCAACTCGAACCAATGAAGCAGATTGTTAAGTCGTCGATTCTGTGCTTCGAACAGGAGCGGGTCATGAGCGTGTCGAATCTCTAAATGTTGACCATCTGGCATATCTATAATATTCATCTTCTTGATGGTGATAGGTATCAGCTTCCGCTCATTTTCATTCCGATTCTCTTCGTATGTATCTATTACACCTGTAGGAATATCTTTGTTCACTTCGATTGTTGTCGATCGATGATTGATCTCCAAGTGGTCATCACCAAAGTCGACGCCAGAAAAATCTACAAAAGCAAAAGCCACATCACTATCAATCGATGCGCTCTCATCAGAATGGTCGGTATCATCTTCTGGAGGGGCCATGTTACAGACACACAGGGAGTCGTTTTAGACTCAACGTCTCGGCGGGAAGCCAAAAGAGGGCAATCCACGAACCGGAAGGGAGAAATGAGTCGCGCTTCTCATTAATAAGCAAAAAATAGTAAAAGAAATCTAAACGTGACTACCGTTAAGTATATTTTGTCACTATTTGGACAAATCGTGTCACTATTTGGACAAACAAACTGTGTGGGCCTTCGGACGTTGTGTCCAAAACGACTCCTTGAGGGTTCGTCCCGCCATTGTATCTGCGGTGGAGGGTTGTGAAGGGGAGTTGGGTGTAGTAGCGCAGCATTGGCGGCCACGAGAAGATGGCGGAGCAATCTCCCACATCAACAGCAACAATTATCGCCACCACTAATGCCCTAGCAGCACGTGAACTCGAATGGGCACAAAACTCACCCACACTCCTCGCGGAGCACGCCGCAATAAACAGTGGGATCATCCGTACACGTTTCCCCCCCGAGCCCAATGGCTACCTCCACATTGGACATGCCAAGTCAATGAATATGAACTTCCGACTAGCATTTGAAAAGCTAGGTGTACCAGAGGAGAATCGACGAACGATATTCCGATATGATGACACCAATCCAGATGCCGAAAGTGCCGAGTACATTGACTCTCTCCGACGGGATTTGGAATGGTTGGGGTGGACTCCGGAACGTACGACATACTCATCAGACAACTTTCAAACCTTGTATGAGTTGGCAGTTAAGCTAATTACGAAAGGACTTGCATATGTATGTGACATGACCAAGGCTGAGATGGAGGCACAACGTGACCTCGCGAAACGTAGGTGTGTGGCATTGGCCATGGGGAAAGATCCCGACGTTGATGCACCAATCCCCAGTCCGGACGTATTGCCCGGTAGGAATAGAGATACCTCAGTGGAGAAGAATTTGCGTCTGTTTGAGGAAATGAAGCTGGGGATGCACGACGAAGGGTCATTAACACTGCGTTTGAAGATGGACTTTGAGAGTGCCAACCCAAATATGTATGATTTGGTGGCATATCGTATTAAGTATACACCCCATCCGCATGCCGGGAAGGGATGGTGCATCTATCCCAACTATGACTTTACGCATGGAATATGCGACTCGCTGGAACGTGTCGACTATTCCATTTGTACCCTGGAGTTTGAAACACGGCGAGAGCCATATTATTGGATTCTCTGGGCACTGGACATGTTCCGTCCGAAGGTATATGAAATGTCCAGACTTAATCTTGAGTACACGGTGCTAAGCAAACGACGACTGCTTAAATTGGTTGATGCCAACTACGTCCGGGGATGGAGTGATCCACGTATGCCTACAATTAGTGGTCTTCGTCGGAGGGGGTACACGAAAGAGATTATCAACACCTTTTGCAATGACGTCGGTGCCACACGTGCTATGAATGTTGTACAAATGGATAAGCTGTTCCAGGTGGCACGTCAAACGTTAAATGATACCACCCGTCGTGCCATGGTGGCATTAGACCCAATCAAAGTGATAATTGGCAACTTTGCAGAACTTGTCACCACTTCCGGAGGAGACGGGGGCATGACGTTTGACGTACAAAACTCACCTACCGATGCATCATTGGGTTCACACACGGTAACGCTTACCGAAATCATCTACATAGATTCAGAGGATTTTCGAGTGGAGGAGGACCCTAACTTCTATCGATTAACTCCGGGAAAACCTGTTGGGATAAAGTATCAGGGTGGAAACCTCGTTTGCGACGAAGTCATATTAGATGGACCGAAAATTAAGGAATTACGTTGTCGTGTGGATGTGTCCGAGGAACGTGTCAAGCCTAAAGCGCACATTACTTGGGTACCATCGGACGGTCTTGCGTGTGAGGTTCGAATTTACAACCACCTGTTTACTGAAACAGAACCGTCTGATCGGTGGGAGGAGGAACTTAATCCTGAAAGTGAAATTGTTCACCCCAACGCCATCGTCGATCCCAGTGTCCTTTCACTTGTTGACAAGGAGAATGTCGACATTTGGGAATCGAATCAAGCATTACAATTCGAACGTTTGGGATATTTTGTGGTTGACGTTGATACTACATTCGATTCTACAACAAAGGAAGGGAAGTTGGTTTTTAATCGCACAGTGAGCTTAAAGGAAGATAAGGCAGTAAAGAAAGTAAGTGACGTTGAAGCCGAACAGAAACGTAAGCGAGATGAAGCTCAACGCAATGCTGCAGCAGCTCGAGATATATTAATGACAATTGCACCGGAGGACTTGTTCAAACTTGCACCGGAATACGCTGGCAAATATAGCCAGTATGATGATACCGGTCTTCCGACGCATTTGTCTGATGGGACAGAGTTGACGAAGAGTGCAAAGAAGAAGTTGGAGAAGGAACGAGTTAAGCATGCGAAGAAATTCAATAAGTAATTGTTTTGAATGGGAGAGAACACTTCTACTAAAAAATCCTTTGGCTATATTACATCGACCTCTGTTTGCATAATACCTGAGCAATAGTCTCTTCTTTTCAATTATTTCAGACACTCTACATATATGCGACTTTCCAGACTATTATCAATATTTGCACTTGCAAACTTTCATCATATCTCCTCAGAAATAATACTGCGGTCCTCTCTTCAATCTACTCTCTAGTGATATCAGGACCTGCTTAGGCTTCTGAAAATGATGTTTACCCCGTGTTCGTGAGATTGCCGCAGCTACAAGCATAATGACTCCTACGGCCACACCGACAACGATGCTTGGATCCAGCATGGTTCTTGCAGGACTCCTGCAGTGGTGTTACTTACAGCGTCCCGCCCAAACCGTCTCCTAGTTGAACTCTTGCTTCGGGATCTTCACCTTTTTTTCACCCGTGACACCTGCCGCCGAGACCTCATTATTTACTAATCGCCGCCATGAAGCTCTTTACCTCCATCGTCGTCTCATCCTGCCTCGCGGTACAAGCATTCGGCGTTAGTCCAGTCGTATCCAAGACAAAGGGTGGTCTTACCAAGCCAGGATTTATCACCACCAAAAAGTCGCCACTACGACAAAAGAATGCCGCTGATAGTAGTCCATTGTTTCGCGACCCTCTCATTACCCGAGGGGGCATGGCCGTCCCTGGACTACAGGCGTATGGTGATGCATTGGATAAAAATCCGATTACCATGAAGGCTCTTACATCGCTGGTAGGGTGGGCTCTTGGTGATTTACTTGCGCAGGTATGTAAAGTAGATGATGATGTGAAACCTGGATGATGTGATGATACCTGTCAGCATTGATTATATGCACATTATTTATTCATCATTTTGTGATAAACATCTCTCATTCGTCATTACCAATCGTCCAACATTCATCAGATCTTCATCGCTGGCGGACCCGTCGACTACAAGCGTCTTGCCACCCTCTCTTTCTTCGGCTTCATCTACCACGGTCCATCTGGTCACTACTTCTACAATTGGCTCGACAAGCAGGTTCCAGGCACGGATGCCATCCCCGTCTTCTCTAAAGTGGCCATCGACCAGCTATTCTGGTGTCCCATCTTCATGTCTGTCTTCTTCACCTACCTCGGCTTGGTCAACGGCGACTCTCTCTCGGTCATTGGGAAGAAGATCCAAAGTGATCTATTCACTGCCTGTCAAGGATCGTGGAAGGTGTGGCCAATTGTTCACTTGATCAACTTCAAGTTCGTAAGCAACAAGTGGCGCATCCCATACATCAACGCTGTCCAAATTGCGTTCAACATGTTCCTTTCTCTCCTTGGATCGAAGAAGGCATAAAGGAATTGATAGTTTGACGTATTATCATTTTCACGTTTGGAAAGTGAATTCATTTTTGGTGCACCATGTAAAGTACCTAGTCTTAGGAGTAAACTAAGCAAACACAAAAATAAAAGCTATTGAGTCCTCTGATACATCTGCCACAAGATTTTTTTTAGTGAAGTCAAACTGTGTTTGTCAAATATTCTGTCCATTCACGGGATATTAATCGAATCGTCCATTAGCTGTACAACGACATTTATTTCACTCCGTCGAATCGTATCCGTAGTTTCTTCCCTGTACTCGAGCTCGACAATAATCTAACGATCTCAGCATGCGCCACTTCCATCGTCGTGTCAAGGAATTGGGACCGAGCCCATCCATCCGCTGCTAATCCTGCATTGACAACTCCACTCGCCGACATCATCCGTGGGATCATCCTCATCGTACCACCCTCATACAGCCACGACGTTAAAAGGAAGCCTTTGAGCTGTTTCCTCCTATAGATAAGATCGAGAGGATTAATCCCAGACGCATTACCAGCAAGTCCACCATAAAGGTAGACTGTTCCCCCGCTTGGCATGCAGTCGAGGATATGACCGGTCATATCTCCCGACACGGCGTCAAAGGCATGGGTGACTCCAAGGTCCTTCACCTTGGATCGAAGCTCAGTCTTCCAGGTCTCGACATCGTCCCCATCCGTTACGATAATATGCTTCGCACCCAACTGTTCCAATAGTTCCTTCTGTTCTGGACGTCTAACAATATTAATTATCTCCATATCTTTCGTTACTGCCAATTTGTTAAGCATCTGACCCAATTGACTCGCCGCGGCAGTATGAACAATCGCCTTACGTGACGAATTCGCACGTTCGGCAGTATCAAGTATCCCCACGGCCGTGTATGGGTTAACAAAGAATGATGCACATTCTTCAATGGGGACATCGTCCGGCATGTGGAATGCACCCGTTAGAGCACTCACGGCGACATATTCAGAGTACGATCCTTGCATATTGTCACTAATTATGAACCCAACTTTCGAACCAATAGGACATTTGAAAGATGACGTCATGCCACCCGATGCAACGACGATCCCACATCCCTCTTTCCCCATAGGCAAGGGATATGTCGTCGTTGGGCCCGGTCGATACCAACCACCATAGTCGGAGGGGTTGACAGGTGCAGCAACGACCTTGATGAGCACCTCATTGAATTTGGGCTTTGGCGTTGGTACTGTTTGTACCTCGACTATGCAGTCGGCGACGGAACTGCCAGATCCGGATGAAGTCACGACTAGTCGTCTCATTTCCTGTGGAATCGTATCGTTTGCCGTCATCTTGCGCTAGAGGAGATCGTCGCGTCGGGCGGGGGGAGGATACGAGAGGCAGTCCATTTGAGCTCATGTGTGAAAGATTTGCAGATTTTCATTTCAGACCTCTTCTTGCTGGTTTGGGCGTGGTCTCATCGACAATCGATGTCGGGGTCGGGCACGCTCTTCATCGACCCGGAATGGAGTCCATCGGCCCTTGTGACACGTCGTCTCCGCGATGTAAGCATTGTCCATGCATCTAGACTGGCGGAGCGGACGACGATCGAATCTCTTCTACTCCAATCACGTGGTAATGATGATGAAAAAGAAGAAAAAGTTGATGATGATGATGTCGTTGGGGACGGTGGTAGAACAACTGCGATTTATCCCATCGCTAGAATGGCCCTTCCACGCTCATCGTGTCCTCAACCTCCCAATGATGATGGTATTACTGGTGGCGGGTCATCGGTATCTTGTGATGTACATTTCTCGGCCATGAATATTCGGCTTGATCCACTCGAACGATGCGCTCCCCACCGTATAGTCGTGCCCGATGAGGGCTCTGTTGGGTTCCGAGGTGAGATCGATGGTGGTACGTACGACATTGAGCAACGATCGGCTATTTGGAATGCAATCACGGCATTATCGACCTTGTGCGAGGAGGTTCAGGAATTGGATTTTACGTTCAATACGCGGATACTGCCCTCTATCGTGCTATTCGGTGCCGACGATGATAATCATATCGGTCCGTCGTCGAAAATGAAGTCCAAGAGTGATATATTAGACGAGAGAGTCCATGGGAAACGTGAGTCGGAATTATTGGCACGTATTGGTAGATTCCTACCGGCGTTGCAGTTGGCATCGAATGGTACGGCACGAGTGCGGCGATTGATAAAGAATATGGTGGTCCAACTGGGAGCAGTCCGAACTCCCGCGGCTGCGCCTTTTACAAATGGTGATATAGAGGGAGGATCTCATGGCAGTGATAATGCATCGGCTGTATCCAGTCCTACTGGAGCACATAATTCATCCAAGGGAGACACAACGAGGCCGCCAGTGTTTGGTCCAGGCACGCCAATGATTAGATTAGGTAAGGCGATATCCACGGCGCTTCGTTTGCTTGTGACGGTGGACGTTGCGGTGTCATCCAACGCCGACTTACAGGAGGCCTGGCCAATTTACAAGGACGTGGTGATGGAATGGAGTGAACAAAAGAGGGCAGACAGCAAACTTGACAGCGACTTCGAATCATTCGAACGGATGATAATACAGCTCGATATGAATTTACTTTCGTCTCGATCATTCATCACATCCATTGAACAAAACTTTGATCCTCGGGGAAGATTTCAGGCTGCCAAGTTTGCATTGTGGGATGAGGTAAAATCGATCATTACGACTCTGTACGGACAGTATTGTGAAAGGGTCAATACGGAACTGGAAACAACGGAACGACTCGATTGTGTAGGCATATACGCAATGTATGTGCTCTACCGACGACTTCTCCCGCCCAACGTTGTTCCTGATACTAGACTACACAAAAATCTATGGTCAGTATTCCCAGTCATGGCTCCGATCTTGGAACTTTACGGACCCTTACACTTCATCCCTCGTGAATTCATCATGACATATGCCCCGTACAAGGCAGTGAAAGGATGTTTTGGTGACGTGGCCGAAATCCGATCTTCGGCCGCAACGATGGTACTGAAGTGGGATGGATCATTTAGTACACGTGTTTCGAAGACTCGGGTAGCAGCTGTTAGTTGGCTTGCAGTGGCGGATTCGGAGCTCTCCCCAACCGTGCCCATACCTCACTATCGATCAATAGACGAGGAGAATGATGACGATACAGATGAAGGGGATATTATGAAGTCGGTAATGGGCATTGAGGTTGCGACGACGTGTATCCTCCGTGGGATGCAAATAGCACATTCGGCGTCTATACTACTACGTACCCAACTACTTACTCATCGTGCGTTGGGATTGAAGTACGATCCCAATCATATAATTTCTATCATGTCTCTCATGGAAGTGTTAAAATCAATCGAAAAGATGCTTCGAGTAAGGAGGAGAGCTGCTCTGCTATCGTTCCAACGGTGTACCTTAAAGATGCTTGCACAAAATATCTTGAAGAAATTAGATCCTGTTCGGTGCGTTCATCTACTTTTTGTTGTGTTGCTGTTTTGGAATTTGTCTCTTATCTATGCAATCTTTTCACTTTCTTTGAGATAGATCGTTCGTTGACAAATGCTCATCATCGATGGATTTCTCCCGCAGCTCAGACCGTGCGAGGAGTATTACTATAGTAAGCGCTTGCCTCACTGCATTAGAGGGTGTGCTTCAAGGAACGTCATCGTTTAGTCCTATTCGAAGGTCAGTAGGAGCAATTCCATCTAATTTGTCATTCTTTCACATCTCTCACTTAAACTGCCCAATCCTGCGCAAACTACAATAGGCATTCGATTGCATTCTCTGTTGCAGCATGCATGGAGCCAATAATCTTAGAAGTCTTCTCCGATAAAGATTTTCTTGCGGTTGATGGATATATAAAGGACTTAAGCCAAGTAGCTTCGATTGAAGAAACTTTGCTTCAAGTTTGTGACTGCTCATTCCTCTATTTCTACCGCGATATGTTTCCTCAATTTGTAAGCAGTCTATATCACAAGAATCTTGTCACTCCAATGTCGCATATACAACTGGTCTTGTCAGCTTTTTCAGACCCAGAAAGAATTCTAGTACATATTAATCACTTAGAGCGGAATCCGTTGAGTGGTATGAGTAATTGCCACAGTGCGTACCAAAATTTCGTCCTAAGAGTACTAAAGGAAGAGTTTGTTGAACCGTTATGCCAGCTGATCGAAACTGATTTGAGGTAAGTTTGGTCTTGCGTGTTCATTTTAACTACCATGATTTGCTTGCAATGTATTAATACGATGCCGCATGCAGATTGGTAACTTCTGGAGCCAAGGGTGTCAATGCCCTCCTTCGAAAATTCATCGCTTTGTCACCTCTTTACATCTGTCATATGCAGCTGCACGTTAGGAAGGAGGTGGAAAACTTTTTAGAGAGGTCATTTTATGACCTCAGCACTCTGAATCTGAAAGATTGCAATACTTACAACAAAATGAGAATAATTGCAACTGAAAGGTACGGTCTTCATCTCACAGACCCATTCTTGCCCGACGGCTGTCTCGATATCGATCTTGATTTTATGGACATTGTGAAGGATTTAGATCGTGAGTAACGTATTTGATAAAGATTTCCGACATTTAAATTTACTGACACTCACAAAAGGAATTGCAGGATTCATTTCTCACTACAATTACAATATGATCGACCAATCCTTTGTCGAACGGAGACCTGAAAGTGGTTCAAAAATTTTACACACCATAGTCGTAGAAAATATTTGTACCGCAATTCGTCAACACGGTCTTGGCATTGTCAGTTCAATTGTCGATACATGTTACAAACTGCTTACGATGAAATTCGAATCGTTCTCAATCTTCTTGGCTTACGACGATATTAAGTCACTCCTATCAAAGGAATACAGGTGGTTTGAAAACCAAAGAAGCGAGGGCACAACAATGTATCCGTTTGGTCGGGCACTGACATTTGCTCAAGAAATTAAGAAACTCGTAACTGGCAACGTCAATGCGCTAGAGCAGTGCAGGATTGCCATTTCTGAAATGGGAAATATAGTATCGTTAGTCCGTATGTTTAGAGCAGCCAAGAGGAGAGTTTTGAGCGGCGAGCTGCCATTCATTTTATCCTACTCTGTTTCTGATACTGTCAAAGATCTCAGTGACAACAATTCGACCAGCGCTAAGACTGGAATAGACGACGTCATATCGTCGATTTTGCAGAAGTCAGATCCTGATTTCGTCAGAGCCCTCGTCAGTGGGCTGCAAGGCGTGACCAATAAGTCTGAATCAGGCATTCCTAACAATTTCTTTTGTATTGTTCCTGCACTTTGCCTGTATTGGATGGATATTAGCTGTCAAGGAAAAGAAATGATGCATAAGAAAAACATAACGCGAGATGGATACTTCACCGACGATGGCTTTGCCGTAGGTCTGGCCTTTGTTCTTTCTGTTTTTGGTCAGACCAAATCTTATGAAAGGTAAGAAGTCACTAGCGTGTGCTACAATGTTGAATTTATATATGTTGTATCACAGTTGTCTTTAACTGCGATCTCATTTCAATAATATGATCAGTCTGCACTGGTTCAAGTCGATCCAAAGTAAGTATGCAACTGATGAGGATGACTTGACAGAGAAAAAGAATTCCTATGAGGCAATAAGAAATGCGAAGATATCTGCATCAAAGCAGACTTCTTGGTTTTCATCCTCATCATCAATTGTCGAGGATAACAATAAAGATGATGATGAAGAAATGACAATCCTCACTCTCATGGGAAAACGGCTTGATGGTAACAGACGTGAAATGGCCATGTTATTCTTCAGCATGAGTGGTGCTCTGTCGTTTTTCAAGGACAGAGTGAGCACAAAATAGACTATGGTGTTGATTCCCAATATTATAGAATAAACTAGATCATCAATGGAGAGGATAATATTTCTACACACACTATGTGTACATAGATAGATACTATCACCCTCCTTTCTAAATCTTGGTAGGAATAGTACAGGTACGCACTATTGTTGAAGATAATAGTAACTGACATGAAGATAATAGTAAATGATATGAAGATAATAGTAAATGACATGATCAATCGAAACACCGAAGTGCGTTGCTGAGATGACGTGGTCCCTTGGCTGAGAATCCCAAAGTACAGTCAGGCAGGTGAGACGCCGACATTCACCAGCTTGGATTTTGAAGCCCTGCTGCTCCCAAACCATCAACATCTGCGCGATAATATTATCGTCGGTTCATCTGTTCATCTGTCGTGCACTCTTGATTACGACTCAAAGCGATCCCTTCATTATTCATCATATTGGTGCATCATCGAACGGACCCTTTCCCAAGATTCGTACAGATAAATAATTTCCCACACCATGAGCAACTACAATAGCAGCCTCTCGTTCGGTCTCAAATTTGATTCCGACGAAAATTCCTCACAGGGGGATGGCTCGCAGTACGGCACGATGATCGGTAGTCTAATGGATGGTCAGAAGGGTGAGTGTCATTTATAATACCGACCTTGATACCTGATTTTTTTGTTGGTAGCGTGATATGTAGGGGGACAGAAGCTTGCGCTCCATCAATCACCCAAACTTCTAATTCTCATTCCTTCACATCTCTCTCACATCATTTCCCATCATGACTCCTCTCCCTTGATTTTTCCAAATCCATCAGGTATTAGCAACTGCTCTCTGAAGAGAACACCCGACGGCCAGCCGTCAGACGGTGGTGCTGAGAGTGAGTCCAACAAGAAGAAGAAACCCCTTACACATGAACGCCGTGAGGATCGTAACTTGAGAGAAAAGGAACGGAGTTTGAAAATTACTCAGCAGATTCATGAGCTCCGAGACCTCTTATCAATGGGGGGTGTGATTGTCCCTAAGGTAAGTTCATGGGGTATGGACGTTGCCCGTGTATATTCATATTTATTGCTCATCATTTGACGCGTCATTTGTATGAATATCGCAGGGGACCAAGAGTACCATCCTTACCGAGGCTTCCAACTACATCCGACTACTCCAGCAGCAAGTGTATCGGCTTGAGGTGGAGAAGGCCACGCTCGTCCAGGAGGTTCAGCGGATAGCAGGGAGTTCTTCTCACCATGCTGCTATTCAGCAGGTGGCGTCACAGAATGTTGTATCTTCGGCCAATGCTGATGTTGCCGCAATAGCAAGTGATCCATCCTCCTCGGTTGTCAATGAGTACCGATGTGTTTTCAATTCGTGCTCCGTTGGGATGGCAGTTGCAACGATGGGTGGGTCATTCATAGACTGCAACCCAGCATTTACGCAGTTGTCCAATTTCACGAAGCAAGAGCTTCAGGCCATGACGATATTTAATATCACAAGCCGAGATGATCTCCAGGGAGCATTTGATATGATGAGTCAGCTAATAACACCTTCGCCGGGGGGACTAGATGCTGATGGGAATACCATTGAGGAGGGCAAGGCACAGGCACCTGTCGTATTACGAAGTGGATTTAGACATCGGAATGATTTAGGACTGAGCGTATCCCTCATCCGGGGAGATGATGGTGTTGCACGCAATTTCAATGTCACGCTTGTCAAGCTTCCCCCCTCGCCCTTGGGCGGGCTCATGCCCGTCCCTGCCACGGCAGATACGTCACCGATAATGAATGTCGTGCCACAGCAGCAGCAACAACAACAAGTCTCTTCGATGATACCCTTACAGCAGATATCACAACAAGGCCAAGTTGACAAACAAAATTACCTTGGGTTGCACGCACCGCAGTTCACTGCAGGGTAGTTTTGGTATCCAGGACAACCCAGCATTAACCCGAACGGATTCGTCGAGTAATCAATAATTCCTGATGCTTTGTTCTTTGTCTAATGACAGGGTGAACGTGCTGAACGTCATATGTGATACGGCTGTTCTGTTAAATAGTCGTTCGTGTCCGCACTGTATGTATAATGTAAAACAAAGAAATGGTTGGAAATAATCCACAACTGTATATGAGGAATATGCACAGTGGAGGCGTCTATCAAATTTACTAATCAATATTTGATAAACGCAATTCTTTAATAGGTAGGAGCACTATACTCATTAGATCACCCCAACCCTGTTTGCAACATCAAGGGCATCAAAATCCTTGCTAAGACGAACATAACTCTTCTTCAATCCCCGTGGCGTGATGAGTGTATTGACTTTCTCACATTCAATCTGATACAAATCCTTCACTGCCTGCTTAATTTGACGCTTATTCGCCTTAATATCCACAATAAAAACGAGTGTGTTGCTATCCTCGATGAGCTTCATTGATGATTCAGTAGTAAGGGGGTACTTAATAACACCAGTACTCAATTGGTTCTTATTCTGGACACTCTTACGTGCATATTTGGGCTTACGTTCCAACGATAGAGTCTTGGGTCGGTAGAAGTGGACCTTGGTGTGAATACGTGTGCCCTTCTTCGACTTGGTGCTCTTGGTAAGCTTCTTGGCCACCGCCGATGCTTTTGCTGCGTTGAGTAAAAACGAAGGAAGAGGTGGTGAGCTAACAAACATCTCCCAATGAAAAAAGAGAGTCACCAATAGAGGAACCATGGCAACAAAATCAAAATTCTCTTATAAAACGCAACGAATGTATCCCAGTGCAACGTCGCGTCTAGAATTAGGGCGTCGTTATTGAAGAGACAATCACGGGAGCAACGGATTATTTGTTGTCCAGCATCGCTCTAGATGTCATCCCAAGAAATATAGTAAAACTACCGACTTTCTACTCCGTTCCCATCAAAAATTAATAATCTACTGTATGGTTCTCATTGATACACATCAGCCAGCCAACAACTAGCCCCGTAACGCACCTGCTCCTGCCATCTTGAGTGATTGTTTGCGGAGTACGAATTCGTCTAGGGGTACGTACTACGTATTAGTAAGGAGGTAAGATAATGATTTCGATTGGACTCAACCAGCAACCCAAAACTGGAGCAATTTAGGAACACTTCTTTTGATGTCTTGTAGATACCTAGATGCAAGAGGTGTGGCAGCTTGGTAGAAAAGCAAAACTTAATAATGGTGCTATTTTATTATTCTACAGATCAGGATCTATGTCATAATCTAATGCAATTTGAGAAATATCTGGTTGGAACGAAAACGATGCTGGCTGAAATTGAAATCGTTGAACAGATGTTGGTTTCTCCTCAGCCTTATCCGTCCATTCATTATCACTGTCACTTTCAAATGCAGCATATGGATTATTTGGGTGTTGTTGTGCATTTAATTTCTTTGTTTCCATGTTAGATGATTCATATGCACGCAACTTCCAATCAAGACCCGCCGCTACAGCTAGACTACTCTGACCGGACATAGCTGTGAATAAATCTGATGAAACACTCTGACCAATCTCGGACATTCCCCGGGCAACGTGATTGGTTGCATCATCCACCAACTCCTGTGTAGTTTTGGGTGCCAAAGTTAACGTCGCTTCAGCAAAGTTGTTAGTCACCATAGGTCGTGCAAAGTTAGCTCCCCATCCCTTCTTCTGCTGCTGTAATCGTATTTTCTTTCTCTGACGTAATTCATCGTTTCGTGTTTGTAACGCCATGGAACGTTCTTCCAATGATGACTGTAAGCGGTGAAACTCATCGCTCTCGCCACTATGACTGACTCGTGATCGCTGCGCCGATTTTTCTCGTGTTTGCATTGTCGCATCGGCGCTCTTCTTCTGATGATTACCATTGAACATCGTTGCTGAATTATGACACTTAGTCTTTCCTTCATCACCGTTGGCCAACGTCCGAATTGGATTCTTCACGTGTGAATTGTTGTTGGCATCGACAGGCGAAGCAAAATTTGCATCGATGACTCCATTATTTCTTGATACCGTGCTCCCTTTCAGTACCGATACACCATATACCGAGGACAATTTCTTCTTCTTCGCCACCTGCTTCTTCTTGGCCGCGCTTGTTCTCTTCTTTCCCATGATTATTTGTTCGGTTGTCGCTTGAGTGTGGGTTTTGTAGTGTGGTTGAGGTGGTACGATATCGTATGTGGGTGGCGCGTTGCGTGTGTGACAAAAAGAAAGTGAAGAAGTCACCAGCACAGAGATCGCTGACGACGACGATTTTACGTTTGCATTGTCCCAGGCGTGGAATGGCGCACGTCTATGCCCTGTGTTGCTGCTGTTTAAACTCCAAACATCATTGTCCTCATGCTCAAGCGCTACGGCTCGGCAGTGGCCCTTTCATTTTTCCTTGCATCAACATCAGTAGATGCATTCCTTCCCACTGCTCATCGGAGTCAATCACAACGTCATATTATAATGGCCGGCGGCTTCATGGATGACGTGGGCAAGTTTTTCGATGATCTTTCTAGAAAAAACGATCGGCCGGACGTCATGAGTGACATAGTCGAAGGAGAGGAGATTGATGGCATCTACACTGGGAGTAAAAGAATTATCACAATCCCAGCTAAAACAATGAAATCAGGTGGTCTGCGGCTATATTGCAACCTTTACCTGATGGGTGTTCAAAACACTCCAGAGAAAAAGTGCTGGAAGGCATCCTGCGTTGACAACTCTGAGGTGAACTTGCGATACACCGACCTTTCCGGTTCCATTATCATTCAATTCACTGACGATGGCATAACTATTGACCGCTTGGGTTCTGCACCATCTACGAAATATCTAATGCATGAGAGCATAGTTCTAAATGGTTTCTTAGATGAGTTACATGAAATTGTGTATGGAGGAGAAGTGAGCCCTGAAAATAGATTATTGACGTTGGTCGATGTAGATGTGATTGAAAAGGCTAGAGGTGCAATTTCGTTCTCATGAGCTGTACTATTTGCACGTCACTAGTTGATCAGATGTCATACGCTACCATTATGGCTAAAGAGTTTTTGGTGTGGCTGCAGAATTCACTCGCTATTCTTAAACTAGTTTAAAAGCTCAGTTACCAGGAATTGTCACACCTATGACTCATTTGGCTCAACAATTCCAACACACTTATGTTCCTTCAAGAACTCCTTGTGGGCCGGATGGTCTACTGGAAACATCATGATTGTAACTAAAAAGTTTGGGACAATCAAATGCTTATTCCTCAGTACCTGCGCCAATGTTACTGCAGGATGGACCTGCACAACTTGACAAGGATCTGGCTTAGCCCAAAGACTGCCGTATTTCTTCACCCATGCCTTGCGTTGATGATGCAAATGCTTTCGTTCCAAACAGCGTGCAACAGTAGCCATTTCTGAACCTTCATCTCCCTTCAATGCCCTTGACGATTCATAAAAGCGCATCGCTGTGCCTTGATCAACAAGACGTTCGACAGAATCTGGATGAATTAAACCAGACTCATTGTCTACACAGTGCACTTCAAAGTACAGAGCAAGATTGCTACATCTGAATTCATTATTGTAGTCCCATGTCACAGTTGTTTCTATACAACCATCCTCTAATTCAGGAAACATCTCGGCCATCCTATATGCGAATATTTCATCCTCACCAAAACAGTCGATGAAATCTGATTGCCTATGAGATGGATAAACGAAAAGTACTGGCCAAGTCCATACACCTGTATCACACTCTCGCTTTGGTAGCTGTCCAGTGTGCGGATAATGATGATGCCACCTGGCATCATCTTCATCCTCATCGTCCTTTACTGTCGCAACCAATGATACCCTACCCAATGCAATACTCTCTTCCTTGCAATATCGCCATACATCCTTGATACGAGACGTACGCTCTGCACGGGATCGTTCACGCTGTTGTCTATGTAAGCGTGCTTTACGTACTTTTTCACCGAGTAACTTATCCAGCTGAAGTAATTCTTTATTGTCTTTATCAATCTTAAGACCAGAATCAATGGCATTGCCTGCATCTTCCCAACTCTGTAGCATTTGATAGGCTTTCGCTAATCGGTACCATGCCTTGATATTATTCGGATTGAAGTCGACGGCCTTCTTGGATTCATCTCGGACATATCCCCAATTTTTAAGACAACTATGTGCCAATGCACAATTCGAACAAATTACCGAACGTAATTCGTCCAATCCCTGCTGTGTGAAATATGGGTCTTCATCAACATCTGCCAATTCGTCTGGTGTGGGTACATAATCATCATCTTTGGGTATAATACGATTGGCCCAAGCATATGCTTCATAATAGTAATTAACAGCATCTCTATAATATGTCATATTCTTGGCCACATTCTTTCGTCCCCATGCAATCGACTCATTCCCCTTTTTACGAAATTCTAACATTTTCTTTGCAGGTTCCTCACCTTCATTATTCAATGATGTGAATGCATCTTTTAGCCCACTCTTCTCGAGCTCTTCGGGTGTACTAGCAAATAATGGTGGGATGTAATCATCATCTAACAATGATTCGAGGTATTTTTCACGTTCGGCAGGAGAGGACCATCCCTTCCCCTGCTCGATGGCCATGGCGATTGCCTGTGATAGGAGTGCGTCAGTTTCATCTTCGGGTGTATCATCTGATTCGGCATCCCATTTTGCTTTCGTAATCTTTAGCTTCTCAACGAGATCATTCTTGGCAGCTTCGTCGTCGGATTCTCTTGTAGTTGACGCATCCCAGCAGATGCGGTCGTTCTTCGCCATTGTCTCTAGTCAGATTAGTGGGGTGGTTCGTTTGACCTCCTTCGTGGGCAATGTCATTTCGAACACCATTGTTGCCAGCGCGGCGCGATGAAGAGATTCAGATGATGCTTTTGTCGAGGGACAAAGGATTGAGTTGGTTGGGCTGTGCTTCACCTTACACCATGGAGCTGTGTACAGTAAAGAATGATAGATGATGCAGATGCAGATATGCTGCAACCAAGAATACTAAATTAGAAGTCATGCCTCGATGGCTTCTTCCTCTAGTAGTAGTGCAATTATTTTGCCCGGTGGAATCATTCGCACCACCAACACCTCAATTGTATACGCGTACTACACCCTTTAGTGGCGGCTATCAGAAGATGAATGGTGCACACCGAAGAAAATCGTCATCGATTCAAATGGGCAAAGGGGATGGTAAGCAAAAGCGCAAAAAACAATCGTCAGCTTCCACCACCTCACCGCCACCATCACCAGCGACATCCACTACAACTGTGCCACTAAGGGTTACGAATGATATCAACATACCTGTCAAACGACAAATTCAATGGGCGAAGATGAAGCAAGAGTATGTCAAGTCACAATCATCATTTACTCAAAATAATATGAAAACGAAAGTCGCCTACCGTAGACGATTAGATGACGAAGAGCAGCAGCAAGTCATTGATGACAAACGACAAAGGAATGCGGTAGTAGATTGGGATGTTATACTCAGTAATGGTAACGGGACGACAGCAGGTGCATTAATGCTTGTAGATGGATATAATGTCATATACCAGTGGTCAAGATTGAAAAAACAAATGCTATTGGGGAATACACAACGTGCTCGTGAATTACTCGTACGAGATTTAGAAGAATTGCACAATATCAAAGGATGGCGTATAGAATGCGTATTCGATGGATTTGGACGGAAAGTTAATGGTCCGCTGGGCGATGCAGGACCTGGAGGTGAACGTATATCGTTGTCTGATCGTGAATTCACGTTACATCAGACTCAATCAAAAGGTGTTCGTGTAGTATATAGCGGTATAGGAGCAAGTGCAGACTCGTACATTGAAAAACGATGTCTCGATGCAAAGGTAATAACACAGGGAAAGTTATCAGTAGCTGGTGGGTCATTAATAGCGGCAAGCAATGATGCCATGGTTCGTTTGGTCGCGACTGGGGCGGGTGCATTAGTTATGAGTTCTGATAGACTCGTGGATGAGTTGAAGGCAGTGAAGAAGGTAACAGAATATCGAGTGGAGGCAGCATTGGCCATGGTAAATCGCGAAGGTCGACGAGAGGAGCTTAGGAATAATTTAAATAAACCTATTATGCAAGGAGCAAAAGGGTTAAATACGGCAACACCTGTTGGGCATAGTGAAACAGCAGATGGGAAGCAGGTTGTGAATACATTCCGAGGAGGTCAATTTATAATTGAAGATAAACGCAAAAGAAAAGTCAAGCAAGAGACTGCAGATGTAGAGCCTAAGAAGAAGGCCGTGTTTGATGATCTAGTACGAGGAACTTCTGAGATACCTTCCTGGGCAATTTTGCCCAATGCAACTAAAATAAACAAAGACAGATAGCATGACATGTATGACACTTTGCCCACTCATACCTTAAGCGCTCGTAGACTCTGCCGTTGCATTATGAATTAATGTATTATTGTTAGCAATATTACCCCCATTTCAGCATAACATAACGAACACAATTTTATATGACTCCACTGATATAGTAAAGTGCAGCTTCACAAATCGTCATAAAAAGGAGTTCCTGTTGTTTTTAATTGAGATGTGTCTTACGCCATTGAAACTCAACCTCCCTGTACATTTTTAAATCATCTGTGGGTAACTCGCACTGAAATTATTTTACACAGTCGCCCCCAGAGTCGAAGGTGCCTCATAAGGTATAGTACAAACATTTTCACCATCGCCAGAAATAATTTTCGGATCCAATATCTCTGATCGATGTGCGGCTAATATAATCGCGAAAGACCCCAGTAGAAATGATTGTACAAGACAAACGAATCCATTTATCCGTTCACCGTCGACTGATAAATTATTTTCAATCCGTTCTTCAATGTAGCCAAATAGACTTTTTGTGTGGTATATAATTAGGAGCAGGTGTCAACAAATGAGATTTGCAATTGGTAAAAAGGGAAAAAACAGTTTGCGATTATTTGAGAGACTTACATGAGGAATATTAGCATAAACATTTGTGATGCAGCCACGACACTGCCAATGAAAAATCCTACAGCTAAACTACTTTGGAATTTTCTCATAATGACAGTCCCTCCCGCACAAAGTAATAGTAGGAATATTGCTGACCACAAGCTAACGAATGCTTCAGTCCCACCACGTGAACTCATGGTATATAATGCAATAAAAACTTGGATTATTGATAGTGAGAGAATTAAATACCTGAGAACACAATAATAGAAATATTTGATAGGATTTGTACAATTTAATTTGAGAGGAAAGATACAATAATAAAATTAAAAACAGGGTAGGTGGTCCTTCCCAAAAAGTCACACATGTCATTTATATTACAAAAGACACCATCCAACGGAACAGAATATTATTCCAAACGTTTACAACGTTAGTTAGTCAATCGTAAGCAACACATCCTATAATAGTTCTCTCACGTACCACCACCCTGCAATTAATCGTCGACTGCTACCATCACATAATGTAACAGAAAGATATACCGTAGCGCTTGACAATGCTGCTCCCATGATGGATGGCCAATAGTTGATGATGATTCGTACTGCCACTGCCACCTACCAGGGTGGTTTGAATTTGTCGGGTTATTTACGTAGTAGATAGAAGCAAACCACACCGCACCGTCATTCGATTCATTCACCATCATCTTCATAATGTCCGTGCAGGGAACATCATGGTCGCGGCTAACCGGCGGTCCTATTCCCATCTCTTGGTGATTCTAGCATCTGCACTCTGCACCTCATCTTCTCCTTCACCACCAGCGCAACATAGACATGTTGGGAAGAGACGGAAATTTTCGACCACGTTATTTCAACACTACCTCGTCCCTCGCAATGTTGGTGATAAGTGTAGCAGCAATAGAAAGAAGAATTTATTACTATATCTGAAGAGTGAAAGAAGAAAGGACGACGAATCCGATTATTCTAATGATTTCACGACTCCACTCAAATTCCAATGCTATGTTAATGATGAACTTTCACGACGTTTAGCAATACTTCGAATACTGTCTCTGTCCTCAACACTATTGTCAATATCTGCTACTGCTCCTGCTGCATCAGCCTCATCTGAAATTGATGGCACCGGTCAACTATTCACACCCAAGAATGAAATGATAGGCGGTGGTGGGTCAGCATCTGCACGAGGGATACCATTTAAACCAATAGAAGAAAAACGTAAGTCACAAGAAACGAAGGAGAATAAAAAATTGTTGAAACGTAATACAGGATTGATACAAAATGTTTATGAAACGAGATTTATTACATATCTGGCACGATTCTTACTAGTCTTTGATCCATCCGCGAATGCATGGTGGAGGAAAAATTCCAATTCAAGTCGTTCATTGGATGATAATGCGGATGATGGTGCTGCTGATGATATGAATCGCAGCCCTATCATCAATAGTAATAATGATATTTCGAAGGAAAGATTTGCAGAATTTGCAGAAAGCTGTGAACTCGGTCTTGCCGACTACTTCATGGGACCGTATGGATCATACGCCAGCGTCGCGGCAGCCAAAGCTGGGATTGCAGCGCTAGCACCTGCCAAATCAAATCAATTAACAACGACCACAAACAAAAGAAGTGGAACTGCAGCAGCAACAAAAAAGTCAAAAGAATATGAAGTGACAACTCGTTTAGCACGGCAGGGTGTATTGAACCTATTTACATTACTAAAGGCACGATATACAACCGTGGAGGCTAAGCAACAATTAGCAATCTTATTTTCATTAATATCAAATCCAGACTTACAACCGGTACAAGAAATTAGAGGTTTATTAGGAGAGATTGATAATGGTACAATAGCTGCCGTGGAATTGTTTGATATATCATCCGACAATGACGAGGGATTTCGTTTGTCAAGTCGACATGGTGGAGGATTTTCTATAAATGATGTTGAATTAATCCAAGTTGAGCCACCAGCTCCACTAGGAGATGAATACAAACCTGCGACATTACGTGCAGTTATGAAACCAACATCACGTATCTTACGGATTAATGTTATTGATGGTGGAAGTGGTTATTCCGTATCACCCGATGTTGTCATCAAACAAAGTGGTACGTCACGCGAGTGTGAGGCCGTTGCAATTATTGATCGGAATGGTAGTGTATCTGAGATAATAGTAGTCAATCCAGGATTTGGTTATGGTGGTCAGCAGCAGCAGCAGAATAATGGAAAAGGAAATGAGCCAACTATACCGACTGTGGAAATACGATTGCGAAAATCACGACAAAGTATTCCCGGTAGAGATGTTGTGAAGCCAGCCAAGGCTGTGGCAGAATTAGAGTACGAGGTTGTGGGAGTTGACATTATTGATGGAGGTAGTGGATATCTCTTCGATCAACCTCCGAAGGTAACCTTGGTATTACCACAGACGGACCCTGATTGGTTTGCCACACCAATAGCATTGCAGGATACAGAAGATGATGAAAGTCAATTAATACTGGCGAGTGTTACTCAGATGAAGAATGGTGCTAATGGTGTCATTGTGGATACTAGTGCTGTTCGAAGAGGAAGGGATGAGCTTAAACTTGACAATGATGTTCTGAGAACAATTAAATCAGATCCAATTGCGCTACTACCATCAGTCGTTAGGCCACAATATACAAAATTCATTAGCGGTTCAAGTAGTCGCAACATTATTGAGAACGGATACTATTACATATCGTCACTTCCACCATACATGAAGGCAGACGTGGCATTTCCATCATCATTAAAAAAGTATCGGTCGATTGACCCTTTGTTTGGTGGGATAGGCAAGGCACCAGTAGTAAAGAATGCATTGACATTAAGCAGCTCTCAATATTTACGCTTGGCCGTGTCAGGAGCGATATGTACTGTCTTGGTTCGTACTGCTTTAAATCCACTGGAGTTAGTAAAAACTAAGATTCAACTTGGCAATGACAAAGAGATTCTACAATTGGCAATGAATGCCTCACTGAAGGAATCGGGTAATGAATTGACGTCGACTTCCAAGAAGCCAACTGTGGGTACATCTCAAGTTATCAAAACCTTAATTGATGTCCGTGGACCGCTATCTCTCTTTCAAAGCGCCGATATCACTTTGCTTACTTCTGTTGTGTTCGGACTGTTTGGTTTTGGTGCTACCGAATTATTTCGTCGTTCGTTCAGTGCCGTGTTCTTTGACGAGACCGCTGCAGGACCAAGTGAATTCTTACTTCTTGCAGCAGCTACACTTTCTACTCTATTGACTTGTGCAGTGGGAGCACCATTCGAGATACTGAGAGTACGAAGTATGAGCACGACAGAGAATCAAGGCGTTAATAAGGTGTTCAAAGACTTCATAGAGGAAAATAGATCTAGGGGTAAAATGTCTGTTGCGTCAGCATCGTCATTGTCAGCATCAGCGGTGTTCCCAAAAGGAATGCCATTAGAAGACATCAAACCGTTATGGTCGTCTTTCATCCCAATAGCATCGAGAGAATTGCCTTTTGCACTTACAAAATTCTTAGTCTTTGACTTGGCCAGTCAATCTATTGCTGATTTCATAAATGGTTCAAATTTGCTGGGAGATGGTGAGATTCAAGTAGGTGTTGGAGGTTTAGGGCTATTTTTGTCCGCATTTGCAGGAGCACTTGCAGGTAAGGAAGTCGTTCAGCATGAAACAGAATGAATTTATGCCCAAATCTTCTCCTAATCTTAAATCGCCACTTCCTTAGGTATCGCAGGCGCTCTTGTCAGTCATCCAGCAGATCTAATCCTTACTCTTACTTCTGCATCTTCTAGAGAGGAAGGTCAAAGCAAAGACTGGAAGATGATAGTTCAAGAGCTTGTTTCATCCGAGGGAGGAGTCACCAACTTATTTGTCGGGTTCCCTGCTCGAGCTGTCTTTTTCTTTCTGGTGATTGGTCTACAATTTTTCCTTTACGACTATATTAAAACGCTACTTGATGTGGGTACGGACGACCTTACTCTGGTGCTAGACGTTTTCTATGCTGTTCGACAAGGTCTTCTGTAAACAGGATTGGGACAGCCACGGACATGGTGGTCAGATCATAATGTAAATATCTTAATATAATACAGGCACATAATACATAGTGTCGACGAGTTAAGCAATGATTTAAAAGCTTGTATATCGAGAGCATTGCTACAAGCTTGATATGACGTTTTCCATTTCTTCTACAATGGCCTCTTCAACTTCTCCTGCAATATCTTCAATCACCTTCTCCAGTATTGATTCAACAAGTGATTCCACAATTTCATCGAAGGACAGGTTTCCATTTTTTGTAAGAAGTTGACATGGCAGGATATTCGCACATTTACGTCTTTCGGCCGCATACTCGTTAATTTTGTCTTGCCTCTGGCTAGATATTATCGGTATTCGTATCTCATCCTCATTTTCTTCGCAAGTGAGATTAGGTACATAATAGCCTTCGCCGGGTGGCTTCTTGATTAAATCACACCGGATCAGCTCTTCTTCTATCAAATACGTGTACAATAGTTCCTCAAATTTCTCAACAGTTGACTTCAGTTCACTTTTGTCCACGGGCAAGACCCTTGACGGTGGAATGAACTCTGGCACCGATGCTGCTGTTCCCATGGACTCGTGAAGTGCGGTTCGATGGTCCTCTTCCTTAGACATTTCATCATCATCATCGTGTTTTGATACTTCTTCTTCATAATGATCGATAGCATATGCCTCGAGAGCTGCTCGTACTTTCGCCAAGTCAAATGGTGACGTGCTGGCAACACTCTGCGAAGTGATAAGACTGGGACGCATTGGCGAGGAGGGAATAATTTCACAGCGACCGAATTCTATTACCAATTCACCATCCGAGCGCTCAGTATATTGACGTATTCGTGATTGTTTTCCACCACCTCGTTTGCTTACAATGTTGTTTTCCTTTCCGTGGACGCTTCTTCTCCAGATCTTCGCTGGAGCATTGCGTTCCTTCGACGGCAATGATTCTTCATCGAATATGAATCGCTCATTCCAAGGCGTGCAATGTACCGACTTTGTGACCGTAGCAGGAGGGCGAATCGATTTCCTGCCTTTCCTGCGCTTCATACCATTGGGCGACCATCTAGCTAGATCATGTCTGATCTTTTGCTTTACTCGAAGAGCCGCACGACGACGACCGCTATCGGGAGGTAACTGATTTGGATGATCCATAGCTCGTCGACTTAATCCATAGTAAACGAGAACCCTAAGCAAGGAACAGCAAGTCAGCAGTGGGTGGTTTGGTGAGATTTGAAAATCACAATACATGGACCCGCCAAAAAAGTAGGGAAGGAAAGGAGCCGGACAAGAAGTTTACGTGGATCTGCCGCAGCTAATATCGACTTTACATAAAATCGATTTTTAGGGCTGTTACAGGGGAACATAAAATCGATTTTTAGGGCTGTTACAGGGGAGGGTTAGGGTAGGGTTAGGGTGTTACAGGGGGAGGGTAGGGTGTTACGGTTAGGATATAATCGATTTTAGGGCACATAAAATCGATTTTATGTAACGGTCGATATTATTAGCTGCGGCAGATCCGATCAGATCCTCACGATTCATCTTTGGTACGTACTATGTATCGGGTAGGTAATTAATACGAGTTTAAAAGTATCTTGACTGTGTGAGTAGCTGTTCATTCATAATAAACTCGTAGCACTTTTCGATCTCGGCTCCTCGTTGTCCTTTACCACCGCTCACTCACATCGTTGTCATCCCTACATCCTTGCGATGTCACCGAGGTGTCGGTACCCAGGGGGGAAGCATTAACCATTGCGCCACACCACTATTAAATTTTTCAAGGGGAAATTTATAGCGCGGCCCTTGTTGTGTGCGCAAATGGGGATTCTCTTGACAAATGAGAGGATCATATCATCTTCATTTGCCAAGGATTGCGGCAGACGTGCCTCTTCATTCTCGCGCAAGAGCTCATGTGTAGCCTCATTTTCGCGTTTGGTTCTTCGTGTTGTACTTAATCCGGCTGTGTACACGTCACTGCCGCCGTCGACTGCGGCCAATCTCATCCAACAATCAACCTTATCCAACAATCGACGTCTATTTATGGGGAGGGGGAAGTGATTGGGGAATGAGGATCGAGGAGTGAGGGGAGGGGCTCGGTAGATTTTTTATCAGCGTTGTAACGAGGGCTGGAGTGCTTTGTATAGCTAATTGCATTGGCCATATATACCATCAATCCTTTGCCCGTGCGGATATAGGTACTTCGTTTTGAGAAATACACCATGCTTTGAAACCCTGCTTGAACTGGACTTCGGTGTACAAGGCCAGCTTTGGCTACGTGTGTATGTGCCTGTGATAATTGTAGCGCTGGTATAAGATAAAGGATAGTTCATAGAAATAGAATAACATACTTAAACGTAACTGCTATAAGCTTTAGTAACATATTGCTGCTAGAAATAGTTCAGTTATAGTTCTCATTAGTATACCTAGGTAAAACTTT
>Ga0247843_1002536_pt1 | contig 32778 bp, 30 predicted proteins | sample LaCruzMarch2017__FD_192420 | JGI IMG/M metagenome (GOLD analysis project Ga0247843, IMG submission 192420) | Freshwater microbial communities from meromictic Lake La Cruz, Castile-La Mancha, Spain - LaCruzMarch2017_8m | ecosystem: Environmental > Aquatic > Freshwater > Lake | place: Spain... | reverse complement strand
TCGGGTCAATTCTCCGAATTTCACATAAGATTTGGAATTTTAAATCGAAATTCATGCCAATTTTAGGAGTTTTCAAAATCGGGGCCATTTTGACGGCGTCAGTTTTTTGGGTTTTGCAAAAAGCTCCGGAGTCCTTTTATTCCTTCCTTTCAATTTCTTGTGTATCCAAAGCGGATGCCTGCGGAGGTCCAGAACGGCAAAAAACTCTGTGAATATAGGCGTTTCGCGGTAGTAGATTCCAAACGGAGATCTCTCTGAAAGAGGGCGATGGAATCCAAAATGTATGGGCTGAATGCGGTAAAAAGTCGCAAACTTTCGATGTCGGACAGAATGGTGTCTTGAAAATAATCTCCAACACCCATTTCTTGCAGGTCGTAAAGCTGACGCCCGCGCTCGATGTCCTCAGCGGCTTCTTCGAGAACAACGATTCTCCTCATGCTTATTTTGAGGCCAGTCGGGCCTTGAGCTCAGTAATGGTTAGGAATTTTCCTTCGCCAGCTTCCACTTTTGCCAAGCGCTCGGTGAGCACCTCTCCATGCCAATCAGGAGACGGGACTTCGTCTTCCGAAGAGGAAAAGGATCGCCAAAGAAGCGCCATCGCCTGAAGACGCTCGGTCAGACTCATGTTTTGGATTTCGGACTCGGCTAACATGGTAGGAATATAAATTTTGTTACTATGAGATACTCAACGGAGTTTCTTTCCAACAGCGTAGTGAATTCGGGAAAGTCGGGATTTATTAATACCTGCCCCCTTAGAAGCTCTTAGAGGCTGGAGGGATGACCTCCGTGTCGTCCGACTCTCCCCGCCCGCCAGCGCGGCCCTGTCAATCAAAGCGCTCAACTTGAAACCCAGCCCGCCGTCCCCGAAACGGCGCTCCGCGCCTGAATCTTGGGCCGACACGGAGGTCAGCCCTCCAGTTGGAGCGAAAGATTCGCCTCGAACGCGCCACCGGCGCGACAGCACCCTTGGAAAACCATCTGGAGGGATGACCTCCGTGTCGTCCGACTCTCCCCGTGCGCCAGCGCGGCCCTGTCAATCAAAGCGCCCAACTTGAAACCCCAGCCCGCCGTCCCCGAAACGGCGCTCCGCGCCTGAATCTTGGGCCGACACGGAGGTCAGCCCTCCAGTTGGAGTTGGCAGGCGGCAGCTGCTCGAATCTCATACAAGGGAGGGAATTATTATTTTTAGTCCACTGTGCGGCAGGAGCCCCTCGATTGGAAAATCTGAATTTTAAATCTCCTTCGACCATCCCGAGCGTTCCGAAAAATCAAGAATTAATTCCTGACCCCCCGCCCCTGTGAAATGCTCGACTCCTGTTTGCTATGCGGCGATCTGTCCATACTGCCGTGCAAAGAATTTCTCCAAGGCCTTGCGCGCGAGGCTGGGCATTTCTTTTGCACCTGCCATTAGACCTTCCACACTCAGGTCGCAATCCAATGATTCCCAATGAAGCGAGTGGTCAAAAACTTCCATATCCTGACGCTCTTTATCTGTTGCCAAGAGAAGCGTTGGCACATGCTCCAATGGCATAAGCACGGTGATTCCTGAGTCCAGTTTCACCTTGATCTGGGAGGGTGTTATCTCGGCATCAAGAATTTTTGGTGGCGGATTCATAAGTTTGTTGGATGAGATTTCGGTTTTCCGTAATCATACGAACGATGGCATTCAATTCGTGGGGTGCAAATCCGGAGTTCCATGCAACGTCGATATCGGGCTCGATCCATACCTTGCATTCAAATCGCTCGCGTCGGACATGCACATGGCGTCGCTCGATCAAATCAAAACTAAAGAAGCTGACGCGATACGGACAATTTGGAATAGGAATCCGTGGCCTGTCGCTTCATTAAGTTGAAATCGCGCCCTACTTCGCCTCCGCAATCAACTGCCTTAACACAAACGGCAGGATGCCGCCGTGGCGGTAGTAGTCGACTTCGATGGGGGTATCGATGCGGAGTTTGACGGTTTGCTCGAGTTTGGTGCCGTCTTTGCGGGTGATGGTGAGGGTGACATCTTGGCGGGGTTGGATGCTGTCGCTGAGGCCGGTGATGTCGTAGGTTTCGGTGCCGTCGAGGTTGAGCGATTGCGCGCTGATGCCTTCGGGGAATTGGAGGGGGAGGACGCCCATGCCGACGAGGTTCGAGCGGTGGATGCGTTCGAAGCTTTGGGCGACGACGGCTTTGACTCCGAGGAGGCGGGTGCCTTTGGCGGCCCAGTCGCGGCTGGAGCCGGTGCCGTATTCTTGTCCGGCGAAGACGATGAGCGGGGTGCCGGCGGCCTGGTATTTCATGCAGGCGTCGTAGATGCTCATTTGCTCGCCGGTGGGCTGGTGGATCGTGAAGCCGCCTTCGACGCGGGTGCCGTCGGCTTTGGCGGGGATCATGAGGTTTTTGATGCGGACATTGGCGAAGGTGCCGCGGGTCATGACGCGGTCGTTGCCTCGGCGGCTGCCGTAGCTGTTGAAGTCGACGGCTTCGATGCCGTGCTCGAGGAGGTATTTTCCAGCGGGCGAGCTGGGTTTGATGGCGCCGGCGGGGGAGATGTGGTCGGTGGTCACGGAGTCAGCGAAGATGCCCATCGGGCGGGCGCCGGAGATGTTGGAGATGGTTCCAGCGCTCATGCTGAAGTTCTGGAAGAATGGCGGCTCTTGGATGTATGTGCTCTTGGCATCCCACTCGTAGATTTGCCCGATGCTCGAGGGGACCTCGTTCCACTTGGGGTTCTGGTCCGCGAAGCCGGTGTAGAGTTTTTGGAAAATCTCTGGCTTGAGGGAGGCTTGCATCTCGCTGCGAATCTCCTCGAGGCTGGGCCAGATGTCTTTGAGGAAAACCTCCACGCCATTTTCGTCTGTGGCGATGGGTTCCTTGGAGAGGTCGATGTCCACTCGGCCTGCGAGCGCGAAGGCGACGACAAGCGGTGGGGACATGAGGAAGTTTGCGCGGATGTTTTGGTGGATGCGGGCCTCGAAGTTGCGGTTGCCGGAGAGGACAGCCGCGGTGACGAGGTCGTTCTCGACGATGGCGCTTTCGATTTCCGGCGCGAGGGGACCGGAGTTGCCGATGCAGGTGGTGCAGCCGTAACCGACGATCTGGAAGCCGAGTTGATCGAGGTAGGGTTGGAGGCCGGTGGAATCGAGATAGTCCTTCACGACGCGGGATCCCGGGGCGAGGGAGGTCTTGATGGCGGGATCAACGCGGAGGCCGCGGAGGGCAGCTTTTTTGGCGAGGAGGCCGGCACCGATCATCACGCTGGGGTTGCTGGTATTTGTGCAACTGGTGATGGCGGCGATCAGAACCGAGCCGTTGCGCATCCGCAGATGGTTGGTGTGGAAGGGCGACTCGGGCATGGTGGCGAGGGAGTCGGGCGTGGGCCGGTCGGCGACCATTTCGGATTCGTCGGGGCTCAGGGGGGTGCTGCGCTTGACCTCGGCGCTGCGCTCGAGGTCGGTGGATGCTTTTCCGTATCCTCCATCGGCGACGGGCCTAGTGAGGAGATCGATGAAGGTGGCTTTGAGGTCGGGGAGGTTGATGCGATCCTGCGGACGTTTGGGACCGGCTACGCCAGGCTGAACGGTCGAGAGGTCGAGGTCGATATCGACGCTGTATTCGATGTCGCCTTTTTTCGGCATTCCGAAGAGGTTTTGGGCGCGGAAGTAGTTCTCGAAGGCGCGGCATTGGGCCTCTGTGCGGCCGGTTGCGGCGAGGTAGTTGACGGATTCGGCATCGACGGGGAAGAAGCCCATGGTGGCGCCGTATTCGGGGGCCATATTGGCGATGGTGGCGCGGTCGGTGAGCGGGAGTGTGGCAGCGCCTTCGCCGTAGAATTCCACAAATTTGCCCACGACCTTGGCGGCGCGGAGGAGTTGGGTAACGTGGAGGGCGAGGTCGGTCGCCGTGACGCCTTCGCGCAGGCGGCCGCTGAGGTGCACGCCCACGACTTCCGGCGTGAGGAAATACACGGGTTGGCCGAGCATGCCGGCCTCGGCCTCAATGCCGCCGACGCCCCAGCCCACGACTCCGAGGCCGTTGATCATGGTCGTGTGGGAATCGGTGCCGACGAGCGTGTCGGGGTAGTAGAGGTCGCCGGCGCTGAGCACACCCTTCGCGAGATACTCGAGATTGACTTGGTGGACGATGCCGATGCCGGGAGGGATGACGCCGAAGGTTTGGAAGGCCTGCTGGCCCCATTTGAGGAATTGGTAGCGCTCGCGGTTGCGCTTGAATTCCATGTCGAGGTTGAGCTGGAGGGCTTGGGCGGAGCCGTAGAAATCGACCTGCACGGAGTGGTCCACGACAAGGTCCACGGGGACGAGAGGCTCGATGATGGCGGGGTCGCCATGGAGCGCCTTGACAGCGCTGCGCATGGCAGCGAGATCCACCAGCAAGGGGACTCCGGTAAAGTCTTGGAGGACGATGCGTGCCACAACAAAGGGAATCTCCTCTGGCGCGGGAGCCTTGGCATTCCAGTTGGCAAGCGTCTCCACATCGCGGGCCTGAACTTTTTTCCCGTCGCAATTGCGGAGCACGGACTCGAGAACGATGCGGATGCTGACGGGGAGTTTGGAAACGGGACCGACGCCTGCTTCTTCGAGGGCGGGAAGCGAATGCAGGTAGGCGGTGGTGGAGTTGCCGGAGTCAAATGGGCGCAGCGTGTTGAAGGGCGAGGTCATATTTGTGGCTATTTGAAGCAGATTCTTCGGGGTTTGGGCAATCCCGATTGCGGCGCGGCGCGGTTTTGCTCATGATGCGCGGCATGTCGAATTCGTTTTCTCTCCGGTCGCCGCTGGCGGCTTATGTGATGCCGTTTTTCGTTTTTATGGGCGGGCTGGTTCTGGTTTCCCTGGTGAAAAACGGGGACTCGGACTCGCTGTGGTTGCGGACGCCGGAATATTGGATTTACCCACTTCAGACCGCGTTGTGCGGGGTGGCACTGGTGATCTATTGGCGGCACTATGATTTTGGAAAACGCGGCGGGTGGGGATTCGCTCTTGCGGCCGGTGTGGTGGTGCTGGGGCTCTGGATTGCTCCGCAGGTTCTGCTGGGAGCCGCTCCGCGCACGGACGGCTTTGATCCCTCGGTGTTTGACGAGGGGTCTGGGCTCTATTGGCTTACGGTGTTGGCGCGCTTTGCGAGGTTGGTGGTCATCGTTCCGTTGGTGGAGGAACTTTTCTGGCGCGGGTTTCTGATGCGGTATGTGATCCGCGAGGATTTCACGCAAGTTCCGGTGGGGACTTTCCAATGGAAATCCTTCGTTCTGGTGGCGGTGTTTTTCATGTTCGTGCACAGCGTGGCGGACTGGCCTGCCGCCTTGCTCTGCGGGGTGATCTACAATCTGGTCGCCGTGCGCACGGGCAGCCTCGCGGCGTGCATCGCAGCCCATGCGCTTACAAATCTCGGGCTGGGAATTTACATCATGTCAACGCGTCAGTGGGGTTTCTGGTAGTCCATGAAAATCGGATTTGCGCAGATTAATTCCACGGTGGGCGACCTCCCCGGCAATGCGCGCCGCATTGTGGAGGCATGCCGCTCTCTGGAGGATCAGGGCGCGGAGGTGGTGCTGACGCCCGAGTTGGTGCTCACGGGCTACCCGCCGCAAGATTTGTTGTTTCAAGCGGACTTTGTTCCGATGAGCTTGCGGGTGCTTGAGGAAATCCATCGCGAGGTGCGCGAAGCCGCATGGATTGTGGGTTGTGTGCAACGGAACCCCTCAGCGGATGGTCGTCCTTTTTTCAATGCGGCTGCCGTGCTCGAGCGGGGGCGAGGGATTCGCTGGGCGTTCAAGACGTTGCTCCCGACGTATGATGTTTTCAACGAGACGCGGTATTTCGAACCTTGCCAAAAGCCTGCTCCCATCGAGATCGGCGGAGAGCTTTTGGGGCTGACCATCTGCGAGGATATCTGGACGCCGGACTATCTGCCGCGGCCCCTGTATTCCTCGGATCCCGTGCAAATGCTCGTTGCCGCGGGCGCGGTGGCGATCCTGAATCTGAGCGCGTCTCCGTTTCAGATCGGCAAGCCCGCGCGCCGCGAAGCCATGCTCCGGAACCAAGCCAGGAAGCATCGCGTTCCCATCTATTACTGCAATGCGATAGGCGGGAACGATCAGCTGGTCTTCGACGGGAATTCGTTGGCGGTGGGGCGGGATGGCACTCTGTTGGCGCGCTTGCCGGCCTTCGAAGAGGCTCAGCTTCTTGTTGCCGACACCGGGACATCTCGTGTGGATGATGATCTGGAGGATTTGCGCCGCGCGCTCGTGCTCGGATTGCGCGACTATGCGGCGAAATGCGGCTTTCGTTCGGCGGTGCTGGGTTTGAGCGGTGGCATTGACAGCGCGGTCGTGGCGTGTCTGGCCGTCGAAGCTCTTGGTGCGGACATGGTCACCGGCGTGGCGATGCCTTCGCCCTTCTCCTCCTCGCACAGCTTGGAGGATGCTCTGGCTCTGGCGCAAAATCTCGGCATCCACCATCTGACGATCCCGATCGGCGAGAGTTTTGAGGTTTTTAAAAAACAGATGCGCCCGGCTTTTAACGACCTCCCGGAGGATACCACTGAAGAGAACATGCAGGCCCGCCTGCGCGGATTAACGCTCATGTCGCTCTCCAACAAGTTCGGCCACCTCTTGCTCAGCACCGGCAATAAAAGCGAACTGGCCGTCGGTTATTGCACGCTCTACGGCGATATGGCCGGGGGACTGGCCGTGATCTCCGACGTGCCTAAAACCATGGTTTACGCATTGGCGGACCTTCTGAACAAGCACCGGGAGCTTATCCCCAAGCGGACGATCGATAAGCCTCCAAGTGCGGAATTGCGGCCAGATCAAACAGACCAGGATTCCCTGCCTCCCTATGCCGTGCTGGACGAAATCCTCCGCCTCTACGTCGAGGAAAATCTGGGCCTCGCCGCGATAGAGGCCCATGGTTTTGACGGAGAGACTGTGCGCTGGGTCACTCGAAAAGTGGATTTCAATGAATACAAACGCGAGCAAGCGGCTCCCGGCATCAAGGTGACAAGCCGAGCCTTCGGCGTGGGGAGACGCATGCCGATCGCCCAGCGATTTATCCCGAAATGAGCCTCCCGAGGCCCCTCCCCGGAGTGCTCACAGGTTGTGAACAACTTGTGAGCACCTGTCAGCAGAGGCCAAGAACCCGTGTTTCGGAGCGTCTTTTTCAGAGCGGTTTTCCCGGGCTCACACGTTGTTCACATGTTGCAAATGCCGTGGAACACGCACTAATGCAGCGGGGAACACGATTCTCCGAGGTTGTTCACATCCTTAAGGAGAAGACTCTTCAACCCATGGAATCTCTTCTTTCTTAAGAGATGTGAACAAATCCCCAAGACAACTGGGAATCCGCAAAGCCTCTGCCGCGCGCCGAATCTCTCTTTGCAGGAGGATTCACGAACTGGTAGACCTCTGCCTCGAATGAAAACCAGCGGTTTCACTTTCTGCATCGCCCTCCTCGTAGGCACGGCGACGGCCGGGGCCCATACCGGGCATTGGACAGGGGACTCCTTCACCAACGGCCTCGCGCATCCGCTTTTCGGACTCGACCATCTTCTCGCCATGCTCGCCTTGGGAATCTGGGCCGGGCAACTCGGGGGCCGCTCGCGCTGGCTCGTTCCGCTGGCCTTTGCAGGAGCGATGCTTGGTGGCGGAGTCTTGGAAATGTGCGGCGTTGGAATCCCGTTTCAAGAGCCGGGAATTTCCCTTTCCGTGGTGCTGGTCGGCCTAGCCATCCTTTTTTCGTTACGACCGGGCCCGTGGATTCCGGCCGTGGCCGCCGGCCTCTTTGCTGTGTGGCACGGGGCTGCCCACGGCGCGGAGATTCCCCCAGGCACATACTTTCCGCCCTACGCTCTCGGCTTTGCCCTTGCCACACTGGGCCTCCATGCGGTGGGCGTTCTCCTTGGCGAGACCCTGTCCGCGCAGGCGGACAAAGCCCCCCTGCGGCCAGTAGGAGCAGCCCTCGCCGCTGCCGGAATTTTTCTCCTCGCCGCCCAAATTTAAAATACCATTCCACCATGTCTCAGGGACCCGTCTCGCAATTCATCGATCACCACTACCGCCACTTCAACGCCGCTGCCCTCAAGGATGCGGCGAACGGCTACAGCAAGCACCTCGACGAAGGCGGCATCATGCTCGTTACGCTCGCAGGGGCCATGAGCACTGCCGAGTTGGGCATTTCCCTCGCCGAGATGATCCGCCAAGGAAAAATCCATGGCATCGTGTGCACCGGCGCAAACTTGGAGGAGGACATCTTCAACCTTGTGGCGCATGATTTCTACGAACGCATTCCAAATTACCGCGATCTCACCCCTGCCGATGAACAGGCCCTGCTGGCCCGACACATGAACCGCGTCACCGACACGTGCATTCCTGAAATGGAGGCCATGCGCCGCATTGAAAACGTCATCCTCAAAGAGTGGATGGATGCCGACGCCAAGGGAGAACGCCTTTTTCCACATGAGTTTTTCTGGCGGATTCTCGACTCCCCCGAGTTGCAAAAGAGCTTCCAGATCGATCCGAAAAACAGCTGGATGATCGCCGCCAAGGAGAAAAACCTCCCCCTCATCGTTCCCGGGTGGGAAGACTCCACCCTCGGCAATATGTATGCCGGACATTGCATCGAGGGGGATGTGAAAAATGTCCACACCGTTCGCAGCGGAATCGAATACATGATCGCGCTCTCCGAATGGTATGCGCCAACAAGCCATAAAACCCCGATTGGCTTTTTCCAGATCGGTGGCGGCATTGCGGGCGACTTTCCGATCTGCGTCGTTCCCATGCTCCACCAGGATCTCCGCCGCACCGACGTCCCGCTCTGGGCCTACTTCTGCCAGATCAGCGACTCCACCACCAGCTACGGCAGCTACTCCGGTGCCGTCCCCAATGAAAAAATCACTTGGGGAAAGCTAGGCGAGAGCACGCCGAAATTCCTGATCGAATCCGACGCGACAATCGTGGCGCCATTGATCTTTGCAAAAGTCCTCGGCTGGTAGAAAAAAACACACGCCATGCACATCCTCGATATTCTCAAGCCCGGAAAAACAACCGTCTCCTTCGAGTTTTTCCCGCCAAAGACCGTCGAGACGCAACAAGCCCTCTACGAAACGATCCGAGAGTTGGAAAAAATCCACCCGGACTTCGTGAGCGTCACCTATGGAGCCGGAGGGTCAACCCGCGAACTCACGCACGATCTCGTTCTCCGCTTGAAAAAATCCACCTCACTGGATCCCGTCCCGCACCTGACTTGCGTGGGGCACACGGAGGCCGAGATCACAGCCATACTCGAGCGCTACGCCGCCGCCGGCGTGAGCAATATCCTCGCTCTTCGCGGAGACCCCCCGCGCAACCAGAGCGGGCACGACCATTCCCGCGATGCATTCCCGCAAGCCGCCGACCTCGTCCGCTTCATCAAGAAATTTTCCAACCACCCCGACCCGCGCGGCTTCGGTATTGGTGTGGCAGGCTTTCCCGAAGGACATCCCGACACGCCAAACCGCCTTCTGGAGTTGGACCACCTCAAGGCCAAGGCGGATGCCGGGGCCGACTACATCTGCACACAGCTCTTCTTCGACAACCACGATTTCTACGACTTCCGTGACCGCTGCGAACTCGTCGGCATCAAAGCTCCCGTGATCGCAGGCATCATGCCCGTCACCAGCCGTTCATCCATGAAGCGCATGGCCGAACTCGCCGGAGGCGCCCGATTTCCCGCCCGCCTTCAGAAAGCCCTCCAACGCGCAGGCGACTCGGCGGATGCGTTTCGCCACATCGGCCTCCACTACGCCACCGAACAATGCGCCGACCTGCTCGACCACGGCGTTGCCGGCATCCATCTCTACACGCTCAACCAATCCACCGCGACGAGGGAGATCTGCGAGCGTCTCGGGCTTCTCTGAGACAGCCGCCTCAAAAAAGGCCGCGGATCGAGGCAAGGTTTTCCATCACCGTTTCATAGCCCGCCTCAAACAGCGGCAGGCTGATGCCCTTCTCCCAAAATCCGAATTTCGGGACGTCCGAGGTGAGCACCACGACCCGGCAACCGCGCAGCCTTCCGCACTCCAGCGACATCGCGAGGAGCCTGTCGACGATGATCTGGTGGGCTTGTCCAAACGCCCACGCCACCGTGGGCCTGCCACCCCCGGCACCCTGCGTGTGCCTCACAATATGCACGAGAATAGAGGAAATCCGTCCATCCGTCAGGAAGTGATGGAAGGGCGAAGAGTCGCACACCGCGCCGTCCCAGAACAACTCGCCGCCGATGTCATAGCCGCGAAAGAGTCCCGGCACCGCACAACTCGCCACGATGAACTCCACGAGCGGCCCGCTGCGAACCACCTGCGGAATCCCAAGGGTGAGGTTGGTCACCGAAAGACTCAGTTCGGCGGACGCACAGTCCTCGATCCGCGCATCGCCCAATTGCTCCCTCAAATAACGAACCACCTTCCGGCCGCTCAGGAAGCCCGTGTAGCCCCCCCGGTTGGCCAACATGGCAAGCCCGCGAAGCGGACCCCGCCATTCCCAGAAGGCCCGATTCATGCCGGGGGCGGTGAGAATTTCCCGAATGCGAGCAGGAGGAAAACCCGCCGCGTAAAGACCACCCACAAAGGCCCCGGAAGAAGCCGCTCCCACATGACCAGGCCGGATTCCGTTGGCAGCCAAAGCCTCCAAAAATCCCGCATGCACATGGAATCCCAAATGCGACGACGCCAGCGAGACCGCCAGCGATGGATGCGTGGGAGCAAGTGGTCTCGGCGAATCCATCAGGGTCGGGCAACGCATCGAAAGCCCGCTCCTTCGCCTCCGAACAAGGCATTATGTTGACGGCTTAGTTTGTTTTGGTGCAGCATTCAAGCCCGTAAGATGACAGAAGCACCCGACGCCTGCAGAGAGAAAAAGAAGAAACTCATTGAGTTGATTTCCACCGAAATTCTCGAGGTCGGCCCCGGATTTGACGAGAATTCCGACCTCTTCGAGGCAGGCTTGGATTCCATGGCCATCATGCAATTGCTCATTCAAATCGAGACGCATTTCGGCGTGCAACTCCGCGTCGCACAGCTGACACGCGCAAACTTCTCCACTGTGAGACAGATCGCAGATCTGATTCCATGACCTCTCCCGCGGGGGTCGTGTCAGGGGCATCGGCGACACCCCCTCTACGGCTCACTGGAGCGGACTGCTTCATTCTCGCTCTCGACCGGATCATGAGGCGCAACGGGCAACACGGGCTCAATGGGCAGACGCATGTCCTCCTCGACGGCGCTCCGGATCCCGAGGCGTTGCAGGCTGCAGCCACGCGGCTTGCGGCAGCCTTTCCGGTTCTCAATGCCAAAGTCTCGAGGAGTTTCCTCACCCTCGTTCCGGCCTGGAAACCCGCGCGCCAGTCCCCGGCGCTCCCCGTCCGCTGCTGGCGGGAGCCGGGCAGCAATGCGCTGGACGCCATCGAAACCCCCTCGCTCCGGGAATGGGCCGAGAACATCCTCAACCGCCCTCTCGTCGCGAGGGAAGGGTGTCGAAACCTTCGCTTGGATGTGGTGTTCCTAGCCGATGGGAAAGCTGTTCTCGTCCTCACATGGGCGCACCTGCTCTTCGACGGCAAGGGAGCCGAGCTGCTCGTCGGGGCTCTTTTGCAAAACGAACCCCTCTCCGCGGATCAGCCCCGCACGTCAAAAAACCCGGCAGAGGCACCGATGTCGCTGCGCAAGCGGTTCGCCACAGCGAAGCCTGTCGTGGAGAGGTTCTTCACCCTCGCAAGGAATAAATACCGCTCGCTTTCCGGCCCGCACCCGAGGCCCGGCCTCCTGCGCTTCATCATCAAGAAGCTCGACGAAAACCAAACAGCCGGTGTGCAAAATCGAGCCTGCGATTTCACCAGTCCCCTGTTCAATGCCGCCTTCTATTTGGCCTGTGCCGCGCGAGCCCACCGCCAGGCCTTCCTCTCCCGCGGGGAGGATCCCCCGCATTACGTCGTGAGCATTCCTGTTCAAATTCGGCGGAAAGGTGGAGCAACCACACCCTTTCAAAACTGCGTCACCGTGCTCTTCTTCTGCCTCAAGCGCGAGGACCTCGACTCCCTGGAAACCGCCGCTGCCGCCGCGCAAACCCAATTTGAAGAGATGATGCGCAACCGTCTCGATACCTCCTTTCTTCACGTTCTGGAAATGATGAAGCTCCTGCCGGCACCATTCTACATGCGCTTTGTCGGGCACCAGTTCGCCGGCGAGATCACCTCATTCTTCCATTCGTTCACAGGGAACTTCGCCGTTCCGTTGGACGAGGTCTTTGGTGCCAAAGTCCTCGATGCCCATCATATTCCCGCCGTCTCTGCACCGCCCGGATCCGGTCTTTTCATGGGGATTTTCAAGGGTCGCTTATCGGTGACATTCTCCTGGCGTGAAAATGCCTCGTCGGAAAAAGAAGCGGGGATCATCACCGACCACCTCCTGCGCGACCTGACCGGAGATCCGCTGCCATGAAATCCCGCCGGGCCGATGTCGTTGTCGCAGGTGGCGGCACAGCCGGTCTCGCCGCCGCCGTCTCGGCAGCACGCCTCGGGGCGGAAACCCTGCTTGTCGAACGCCGCGGTGGCCTTGGTGGAATGGCCTCGGCCGCCCTAGTGCACACGCTCTGCGGTCTCTACCGCCTGCGCTCCGACGAGACGCAGCCGCTTGAATTCGCCAACCCGGGTTTTCCAAAGGAATTTGCCAACCGCCTGCTCGCCATCGGAGGCGCCCGGAATCCCGTTCGCATGGGGAAACTCGACGTCATGCCTCACCAACCGACTGCCCTTGCGTTTCTCGCCGATCGGATCACAGGCGAAATCCCGAATCTTAGTGTCCTGCTGCACTCCGATCTCACCCATGTTCTGTCGGACGGAGGCGTGGTGCGCAGCGTCCGCATCCACTGCCGGGGCAACACGCGGGAGGTCGAAGTGAAGGCCCTCGTGGATGCCTCGGGAGACGCCGAAGCCGCGGCTCTGGCTGGTGCGAGGTTTGAATGCGCGCCCGCAGAGAGGCTCCAGAGACCCGCCTACATTTTCGCCATCGGCGGAGCCGCTCCCGACTCCGTTTGCGGGGAGGCGCGTCTTGTTCTGGCCCACGCCATCAGCTCGGCGGTCTCGTCCGGTGCGCTGTCAGCAGAAGCCCTCGGAGTCTCGTTCCGCGGGGGCACAACAAACACCGAGGTCTGGGCGACACTCGACCTGCAATCCGATCCCTACGATCCCTGCTCGCCGGAATGCCTCTCCCTCATTGAAAAAAATGGACGCCGCATGGCTTTTGAGATTGTTGGTTTTCTGAGGGCCAACGCCGCCGGATTCCAGGCCGCGTATCTGGCCTCCACGCCGGCCCAAGCGGGAGTCCGCGAGAGCCGCCGTGTCACGGGCCGCGATCGCCTCACCGCCGAAGATGTGCTCGAAGGCAAGGCCTGCGTGGACCCCGCAGCCTTCACCTCATGGCCCTTGGAGCTGCGCGAAAACGCGCGAGGCCCGCGATTTAAATTTCCCATCGACAACCGCCCCGCAGGGATTTCCCTTGGCTGCCTCCAAGCCCTCGGCTTCGACAATCTCTTCGTGGCGGGACGCTGCATCTCAAGCACCCATGAAGCCCAGGCCTCGATCCGCGTCACCGGCACATGCATGGCCACCGGCGAGGCTGCGGGAAAAGCCGCCGCAAACCATCGACCAAAGTGAACATCGCCGAGGACATATTCAAACGCGCCGACCCCCGCTCCACCGCCATTCTCCACGCGGCGGCAACCACCACCTACCACGATCTGGATCTCAAAAGTGCCGCTTTTGCCGAGGCTCTCCGCCCCCATCTTCTCGGCCGCCCCCACCCGCGTGTCGGACTCTCGCACCCGGACAGCGCCGACTACATTGCCATGGCACTGGGTATCGTCCGGGCGGGCGGTTGCCTCGTCCCCGTCGCACCCGAACTGTCCATGCAGGAGCGCGCGCAATTGATCCATGAGATCGCGCTTGATGCGCTTGTGACCACCGACAAGGCCGGTAGCGTTGCCATCGCATCCCTCCCGACTCCAGACGTGCCGCCGGATTGGCTCGCCCGCCTTGCCGAAGTCGCGCCCGCCTTTATTCGCTTCACCTCCGGCACTACCGGCGAATCCAAGGGCATCGTCCTTTCGCACCAAACGCTTGTGGAACGCATCACCGCCGCAAATGCTCGGCTGGGCATCGGCCCGGCTGATCGCGTCCTCTGGGTTCTTCCCATGTCGCACCACTTCGCCGTTTCAATCATGCTCTATTTGTGGCACGGGGCGGCCATCGTTCTGCCGACATCGCACCTCGCCGGGGACATCCTCCAAGCGGCGAAGTCAAACCACGCCTCCGTGATCTACGCCGCACCTTTCCACTTCGAGCTTCTAGCCGCCACAGACGATGGCACCTGGCCGGATCTCCGCCTCGCCGTTTCAACAACCGCCGCTCTGCCGCGCGCCACAGCGGAAAAGTTCTCCCGCACCTTTAACGTCTTCCCGGCGCAAGGTCTTGGCATCATCGAGGTGGGACTTCCATGCCTCAACATACCCGCTCCGGAAGCGCGCCCCGATTCCATCGGCCGCCCCCAGCCTGCTTTTGAAGTGGAGGTGCGCCCTCCCTTGAATCAACTTCACATCCGTGGCCCGGGATTTCTCGACGCCTACCTCTCCCCATGGAAAGCCCGCGCCGATATCCTTGATGCCGACGGCTGGTTCGCAACAGGAGATATTGCCGAAACGGATGCCGAGGGGTTTGTCACGCTCCGTGGCCGTTCCCGCGCTGTCATTGGCGTTGGCGGAATGAAGTTCTTTCCCGAGGAGGTGGAGCGCGTGCTGGCCTCCCATCCCTCCATCCGGGCGGCTAGGGTCTCGGGCCGTCCCCACCCCGATTTTGGCATGGTTCCGATCGCCGAAGTCGTCGTGGACCCCGATGCCTCCCGGCCCGCACCCGTCGAATTAATGGGCCTCTGCCGCCGACAACTCTCGCGATACAAGGTTCCCGCCGAAATTCGCTTTGTGGAAAAAATCCCCCTCACGCCAAGCGGGAAAATCAAACGCACATGAGGATCTCCCTCCTCATCACACGGCCCGTTCCGTCGGCTCTGCGCCAGAGCGCGGCGGCCGTAATGGTCTTGCTTGTCACGCTCTCCGCCTCTCGCGCCGGGACGGTCCCGGAGTCCGAGGGCATTCTTCGCGAGTGGATTCGCATGCAATCGGGCATCCGCACGCTGCATGCCGAGATTATCCAGACGCGCCGCCTCCCCACGATCCGGATTCCCCTCAAAAAATCCGGTCAGGTTTGGTTCGGCACGAAATCGCGTTTCCGGTGGCAGATCGGCGATCCGCCGGAAATGCTCGCCATCAAGACGATCGATGCCTTGTTCCTCATCGAACCCCGCAAATCGCGCGCGCGGATTCTTTCGGGGGATGCCGCCCCCGGCGCGCCATTACGCTTGAGTGAGATCGCGTTTCCCTTCGCCACATCGTTTGAGGAATTCCAGCGCCGTTTCGAGATTCTCTCTTTCCAGGCGGAGGACGACTCGGTGGAGGTGGTGCTCCGGCCCATCGATCCCCGCATGTCCGCAGGCGTGCGCTCGCTGCGAATCGTCTTCCAGCGCGGTTCCGGAAACGTGGATCTTTTTGAAATCACCTTGACCGACAACAGCCAGATCGCGACCGAGTTCACCTCTGTGGAAATCAACCCGCACCTCCAGGACACACTTTTCTCCCACGACCTCACAGGCTACCGGATCGACGATCGCAGCGGCGCTGCGACCCCCGCGCAATGAAAGCGGCACCTGGCGGGCTCCGTCGATTTCTTCTGCCCGCGATCCTTTTTGGTGCCACCATACTGGGCCTTTCGCGCATTCGTCTCGACTCCAATGTCCTCGACCTCCTGCCGCCGGAGTTGGCCCAGGTGCGCGGACTCAAAGCCTTTCTCGAACACTTCGGCTTGCCCCGCGAATTGATCATCGCCATCGAGACTTCCGATGCGGCAACCACCGAAGCCCTCTCCGCCTCTCTGGAAGCCTCTCTCCGGGACTCCCCCGATTGCATCGTTCGTGCCGCGCCCCCGTGGAACGCGCATCCCGAGCAACTCGCCGAAGTCGCCGCCCATTTTTTGCTGAACCAACCGCCGGACCACTTCCGGGAGACCCTGAGAAAACTCGAGCCCGGGTCGGCTGCGGCAACCGCGGCTGAGACGATCGACCGCCTCGCGTCCACGATGGCTCCGGAGGAAATAGCCATTCTCGGCTACGATCCATTGGGGTTGCTCGCCGACCTGCCCCCCTCCAGCGCCCCCGACATGGCGGACCGCGAGTTCGTCTCGGCCGACGGCAAAACCCGTCTCCTTTACGTCACGCCAGCAATCAACGACTCCAGCAACCGTCCCCCGCCGGGCTGGGTGGAATCCATCACCAGCCGCATCACCGATTGGCAGCAAATGCATCCCGACCGCCAGAACGCCACGGTGGGCTGGACCGGCGAGCCCGCCTTCGTGCACGAAATCTCCACCGCGATGTCGGGGGATATGCGCCTCTCTTCGCTTTGCTCGCTGGCTTTTGCCGCACTCATCTTTTTTTGCGCCTACCGGAGCGTCCGCCCGCTCGGAAGGATGTTTTTATATGTTATTTGCAGCTTCACGGTGGCCCTCGGTCTCACCGCGTTGGTTTTTCCAGGACTCTCGATAATCAGCGTTGGCTTCGCCGCGATCCTGGTGGGCATCACTGTCGATTATGGATTTCTCCTCTACCAGCGCCGCCTCGCGTCCAACCACTCGGCGGAAACGCTGCGGGCCGCCTGCGCGCCAAGCATCCTCGCCGCGGCGGCCACCACCTCGGCGGCATTTCTGAGCCTTAACTTGTCCGGGCTTCCCGGTGTCGCCCAGCTTGGAACGACCGTTGCCATCGGCGTGGCGGCCGGCGCCTTCCTCATGCTGCGCTATTATGCCGCGGATCTAGCAAAAATACCGGTCACACCCACATCCGCCCCGTCGGCATTCGAGGCGCGCGCCTTTCTCCTCACGGGAAAAATCGTGACTGCCTGTGTGTGTCTCATCGCAATGGCCACCCTCCTCCTTCTTGGAATGCCCGCGTGGTGCACGGATACACAATCCATGAAGCCGCGCAACAGTATCGCCTACCCGACGTTGGACCGTGTCTCGCAAGCGCTCGGCGGCCCCGGCAAATCCCTGAGCATCGTGATCGAGGGAGCGACCGAACAGGAGGTGGCCGACAAGTTGAGTGTCACTACCAAGGCGCTTGGCCCGCTCTCGAAGGAGGCCCTTTTCTCCAGCGCCGAACTTCCCGCCGCACTCTGGCCGAACCCGGCTTTTCAGAAAGCGAATCTTGCCGCTGCGAACTCCGCGGCTCCGCAGAAGGAGACCCTCCGCACGATCCTTTCCAACGCCGGGTTCACGGATTCAGGAACGTTCCTCACCGCGGAAATCCTCAACCGGTGGGATCGTTGGAATTCTACAACCCCTCCGCTGTGGCCAGACGGCGAGGCGTTCCAGTGGATCGCCCGCCGCACAATGGGCAAATCGCCACCGTCCTTTGCCGCATGTGGCATAGCGGTCGAAACCGGGAACGACCCCGAGGCCGTAAATCGCCTCATCAATGACCTAGCCTCCGAGGGAATCTACCTCACCAGCTGGCCCAAGCTTGGCGAGGCGCTTGCCGCTCACACTCTCGGCCGCGGAGTCCTCGCGGGCCTCGGCTTCCTCGGGGTTCTGTTCATCGCCCTGCTCGTTTCCTTTCGCAACCTGCGTGACCCAGCACTTGTGCTCGCGTGCTCGGTGCTTGGCCTGGGCACCACCGCCGGTCTCATGCGACTCCTCTCGTTGGAGTGGAATTTCATGAATCTCTGCTCTCTCACTCTCATTGTCGGCGTCGGCGTGGACTACAGCATCCACATGATTTTTGCCCTGCGGGAAAATCACGGCAACGAATCGGCCGCCTTCGGTTCCGTGGGGAAGGCCCTCGCTCTGTGCGCAGCTACCACGATTGTCGGCTTTGGCTCCCTTGCCACCGCACAGACTCAGGGGCTCGCCTCCCTCGGCATAAACTGCGCTCTCGGCATCAGTGCCAGTATTCTTGTCTCCCTGTTCCTCCTGCCCACTCTCTGGCGCCTCGCTTGGCGAAGCCGCCGGGCTCAGAGTTGATCCCGCTCGCCGTCGTTGGCGACCACCGGTTCGACCCATCGCCCGCGATCGCGGATCAGGTCCACCAAACGATCCACAGCCTCCGCCTGCGGGATGTTGAACCTCACCGGTGTCTTCCCCACGTAGAGATTCACCTTCCCGGGGGCGCCGCCCACATAGCCGAAGTCGGCATCGGCCATCTCGCCCGGTCCGTTCACGATGCACCCCATGATTGCGATTTTCACGCCCTTGAGGTGGGTGGTCGCGGCTTTGATGCGGGCGGTTGTCTCCTGCAGATTGAACAACGTGCGCCCGCAGCTCGGGCAGGCGACGTAATCGGTTTTGAAAATGCGAACGCCCGCCGCTTGGAGAGTGTTGTAGGCAATGCGCAGAGACTGGCCCTGCGCGTCCGTGCCCTGGACGAGGATGGCGTCCCCTATTCCATCGCAGAGCAGCGACCCGATGTTCGTGGCAGCGCGCAACAGAGCGTTCGAAAAATCGCCTCCACCATCCGCGAAGGTGTCCTTCAGCAAGATCGGATGCCGTGCATCGAGATGCGCCGCCAGGAGCCGGTAGGCCCCGATGACCGGTAAATCGCAGTCGTCTGGAATCGTGACAAATATCGGAGAGGCAGAAGCATTCACGCGGGCCACAGCGGCCTCATCGCGGGGATCCAGCGCAACGGCACCGGATGTCTCCAGGACGATCTCGGGTTGGTAATCGCCAAGCCCGCTCAACTTGTGCTCGAGCTTCTCGTAGGTGGACTGGCCCACCACCACGCGCACGAGTTCTCCACCGCCCAGGCGAACGCCGTTGACCTCCATCACAGAACTCCCTCGGCGGGTGTGCGAAAAAGGATCAAACGGCAACGTGCCCAGCTCAGGGCACGGCCGGCGGGTGGTCGCGATGTCCACCAACGCCCGCGCTACAGGGATCTCGTGTTCGGAATCCTCCGTGAGGGATACCCTCACCGTGTCGCCAATGCCATCGGCCAGCAAGCTGCCGATGCCGATCGCACTTTTGATTCGCCCGTCCTCACCATCCCCCGCCTCGGTAACGCCAAGATGGATCGGATAACTCCAAGATTCCTCCGCGCCCCTCGTCGCGTCCAATTCCTCCAAGCGCGCCGCCAGAAGACGGTAGGCCTGAATCATGACCTTCGGATTCGACGCTTTCATGGAGAAAACAAGATCGTGAAAATCGACCTCCCGCGCGATGCGGGCGAACTCAAGGGCGCTTTCGACCATGCCAAGCGGTGTGTCGCCAAAGCGGTTCATGATGCGGTCGCTCAGGCTCCCATGGTTCGTGCCGATGCGCATGGAGATGCCGCGTTCCTTACAGAGCAGTGCCAGCGGGGCAAAGCGCTCGCGGATTCGCGAAATCTCTCCCTCGTATTCCCCGTCCGTGTATTCGCGGACGTTGAACTTCTTCGAATCCGCAAAATTCCCGGGATTGATGCGAACCTTCTCTACCCACTTCGCCGCCTCCATGGCCGCCTCCGGCTTGAAATGAATGTCCGCAACAAGCGGAACCTCACATCCCGCCTCGCGAAGGGCATCGCGAATAGCCTGCAGATTGTGCGCGTCTTTCACTGTGGGAGCCGTGATGCGGACGATCTCGCAACCCGCACTCACGAGGCCAAGCGTCTCCTTCACACAGGCCGCGGTATCCATCGTGTCGGCCGTGAGCATCGACTGGATGCGGATCGGATTTGTCCCTCCGATCGGCGCACCGCCCGCTCGAACCTCGCGGCTCGTGCGCCTCGTCGCATAGCTTCGAAACCCGGGGGGCATCTTATTTGCTCTGCTCCGCCACCGGCGTGTTCGAGGCGACAATGTCACCCACGTCGTAGAACGTGAGATAAATCATGAATCCAATAAGCAAGAGGGCGCAGGCTGTCTGCACGATCTCCAGCACGCGCACGCTTATCGGCTTGCGGCGGATGGCCTCCACGATCGCCAGCGTGATGTGCCCGCCATCGAGCACCGGAAAGGGCAGTAGGTTCAGAAGGGCAAGGTTCACGTTAATCAGAACGCTGAACGCCAGCGCAATCCGCCAACCGTTCTCCGACTCGAAAATCTGGTAATACAGACGCATGATTCCCACCGGACCGCTGAAGTGTGCCGCCTTCACATCCGAAGCCGGCGAGAGCAGGGCGCCAACCATCCGAAAGATGCTGGTGGCCGCATCCTTCACCTGCGTGAAGGGATCCGGATGCACCAGCTCGGTGCGACCCCACTCGATGCCGAAATTGACAGGCGCGGCATCCGGGGTGGCAGCCGGCAGCACTAAGGTGACACTCATCGGCTTGCTATCCCGCTCGATGGAAAAAGTTGTGTCCTTCCCACGGTTCGCGTCGACCAATGGACCCATGTCGCTCAGATTGAAAATCGGCACGCCATTGACGTCCGTGATCAAGTCTCCGGACTTCAGGCCTGCCTTGTCGGCTAGGCTGCCGCGCACCACAAATCCAATTCCCGGCACGATGCGTGGCCCGATCTGGACCTCGCGCAACGCGGGCCTGCGCCAGTTTGATGTCTCCGGTTTTGCCCAACCGGAATTCATCGTGATCTCCTGGCCCTCTCGAATCACAGTAAAGGGAATCGTCTCCCCCTCGCTGCGCACAACCCTCCACTTCACGCTGTCCGTTCCGCTCAGGAAGTGTTTCACCGGCTTCCCGTCGACAGCAATTATTTTATCTCCCGCGCGCAATCCCGCCACCGCAGCAGGGCCGCCCTCTTTTACGTATCCTACCACCGTCGTGTCGAACTCGCTCTGCGGCTTGCCCACAGCCCACACCACAAGCGCCATCGCAAACGCCAGCCCGAAACTAAAAAGGGGACCCGCCGCCGCAACAATGATCTTGTCGAGAGGCTTCACGGGGGGCAAATGCTCGCGCCCTTGCGCGGATTCCCCCTCCAACGCCTCCATGGGCGCCAACTGAGGAATCGCCACAAATCCCCCAGCCGGAATGCAGCCGAGACGATACTCCACCCCACCAATTTTTTTGCTCCAGATTGGCTTGCCAAACCAGATGGCGAACTTCTCCACAACCAAACCCCTCCAACGCGCCGCGAGGAAGTGGCCGAGTTCGTGAACCACGATCAACAAGTTGAAAATAAGGACAACCTCGAGGCAGATAAATAGAAACTTCAGTCCGTCAAAAAACATAATTAGCGGACTACCATCCTACGATCTGCGGAAAAATCAATCCGTGAGAGCTTTTGCCAACGCCCGTGCCTCCGCATCCGCCGCAAGGATCGTTTCCAAATCCGGATGCCCCGTGTGCCCGCACGATCCCAGCACCGCCGCCACAGTCCTCCAAATCCCGGGAAAGGAAATGCGCCCGGCCAAAAAGGCCTCGACCGCCACCTCGTTCGCCGCGTTCAGCACCGCCGGCCGCGTGCCTTCCAACGTTCCCGCTTCCACGGCCAAATCCAACGCGGGAAAATCCTCCCGGCGCGGAGCCTCGAAATCCAACCGGCCAAGCTCCGCAAAATCCAGAGGCCTCAAGGTGTTGGTGACCCGCTCGGGCCACGTCACCACATGCTGGATCGGCAGGCACATATCGGAATGGCTCAACTGCGCGAGGATCGAGCGGTCCACAAACTCCACCATCGAATGCACGATGCTCTGCGGGTGGACCACCACATCCACCCGCTCCATCCCAATGTCAAAAAGCCAGCGCGCCTCGATCATCTCAAGCGCTTTGTTGAACAACGTGGCCGAATCAATCGTTATCTTCGGTCCCATACTCCAAGTGGGATGACGCAAAGCCATCCCGGGTGTCACATTTTCCAACTCCCCCACCGGCGTTTTTCGAAACGGCCCGCCCGAGCATGTCAAAATAAGCCGCCTCACACTCCCGGTGTCGCGGCCGTCCAAACACTGGAAAATCGCATTGTGCTCGCTATCGACCGGCAGCACGCGAACCCCCCTGCGCCGCGCCGCCGCCATCACGATCTCGCCAGCCATCACGAGGATTTCCTTGCTCGCCACCGCAATGTCCTTCCCCGCCTCGATGGCCGCAAGCGCCGGGCCGAGGCCGGCCGTGCCCACGATGGCGATCAAAACCAGATCCGCCTCGGGCAGCGTCGCCAATTCCACAAGACGATCCCCCCCGCCCGCGCCGCCGGACATCGCGGTCTTCGCCATGGGGAACTCCCGCGCCGCCTCCGCCAACGCCTCCGCATTCGAGTGCGCCGACATGCCGACCACACACATCCGTTCCGGGATGTCCCGAGCGACCTTCAACGCGCTCCGGCCAATCGAACCACTCACCCCGAGAATCACAACATTTCTCATGCGCATCATCCCGCTCCCAACACGAACCTCATGTAAAAAAACAACAGCGGTGCAGTGAAAAGGATGCTGTCAATGAGGTCCAGCGTGCCTCCGATCCCCGGCAACATCGCGCTCGAATCCTTCGTGTGGGCCCCGCGTTTCACCACCGACTCGGCCAGATCTCCCACCACCGCCGCAAACCCCAACAGCAGCCCAAGCACGGTCACATCGTCAAAACGAAACGCGGAGAGCTTGTCCGGCATCAGCGCATACATCCAGTAGCTGCACAACAAGGACGAGATCATCGCTCCAGCGAATCCCTCCCACGTTTTTTTAGGGCTGATGTGCGGCGCAAACGGATGACGCCCGAAAAGACTTCCAAAAACATACGCTCCCATGTCGCTGAACTTGGTCACCGCCACCAAGTAGAGCACGTAGTATTGGCCGGTCGTGAGGCCGTCCTCCACACGCGGCGTCAGATAGATGATTTTGGTGATGAAACTGAAAAGCCACGGAATGTAGAGGAGACCAAAAACCGTGTAGCTCATCGCCCGCAGTGGATCGTTTTCCGTGCCCCGGAACATCTGCCGGGCAAAAATCGTAATGAGAAAAAGCACCAGCACCAGCAACTCGAAATCATGGCTGTTCACCGGCCCCTCCGCCCGAACAATCAGAAATCCCCCCACAAGCAAAACCGCCGCACAAATCAGCCCCGTCAATGTAAACACCCCGATCCCGTCGTGCTCCAGCATGCGATAGTATTCCCACAGCGCTCGCATCGCCATAAATGCCAACAGGCAGAAAAACCCAACCTCCCAACCCAGAAAAACCGTCGTCAACATCAGTGCCCACAACACCAGCGTGCTCGATAGCCTCATGAAAAATGTCAACCGCCCAGGCGTCATGCGCGACAGACTGGCCAACTCGTCGCCGTTACGCAATCCACGAAGCGGATCCTGCCCCAAGTCGACGCATCCGTATCGGGCAATGATGCAAATGCGGGCCGCCCCCATTCACAGCGGGCCGCACTCCTGCCGCTCCACGCCCCACGCCTTCGCCTGTGGCAAATAATCCGGCAGCATCGCGAGTTCTTTCCACTGCGTGTGGAACACCGGCGTCGCGGAGCCGGACAGGGGGGGCACGATCCAACTCCAGTTCGCCGACACGGCCCGGCCGGCACGGATCTCGCGTGCCGTGAACTCCATGAACTCGGAGGACGCCCGGTGGTGGTCCACTATGCGAATGCCCGCTTTTCCGAAGGAATAAAGCACCGCCGCATTCAACTCCACCAGCGCGCGATCCTTCCACAGCGTCGCCGGGGAGGAGCGGTCGAGCCCCATGGCATCGGCAACACCGGGCAAGGCATCGTAACGCTTCTCGTCCCCGAGGTCGCGGCAGCCGATCTCCGTTCCCATATACCAACCGTTGAATGGCGCCGCAGGAAACTCCACCCCGCCGATCCGCAACTTCATGTCGCTCAAAATCGGCACCGCATACCACTTGAGACCAAGATCCGCGAACCACGAAAAATGGGGATGCTCAAGCCGAACCTCCAAAGCGTGAGCCCGGGGCGGCGGCGCAAAGAGCCTCGGCTCCTGCCCGCGCTTTTGAATAATCCACGGCAGGAGATCGAACGCCGAGCCCTCTCCCTCCCAACCAAGCGCACGGGCCTCGCAAGTAAACTCCCTGTTTTTTGGATCGCCCGTGATGCGGCCGTCCGCCTGCTCGTAGCCTGCATAGCCGAAGAGTTGGTGGTTCCAGATGCGCACAGCCGGACCCTCCGCCGTGGCCGGAGCAAAGATGGTGACGAGAGGTTGGATTTTTCCGCCGTTCGCCGCCGTCTCGATATGCTGGAGGAGCGCCCTCCGAATCTCATCCGGGTCGTCCACCGCCCGCAAATCACGCACCTTCAGGGAAGGCCAGAAAAGACGACCGATGCAGCGTGCGTTGTTGCGCCAAGCCATGCGCGCACCATGCTCAAGCTCCTCAAACGAGAGAGTCCACGTGTTCCTTGCCTCGATCTCGAGAACCACCTCCTTGCAGCGCGCCTCCAGTCGGGCCGGAGACCATTTTTTCTCGCACCCCGCCGCATGCAGAAATTGCAACGCCTCCGCCCGAAGCCTGCCTTCCCCGCGACCCGCACAAACGTCTTCCTCCTCTCGACCCGCCTCAGTCATCCCAGTGTTCTCGGAACCTGCGACGAATGGTGGTGCTGGATCGGCTGCTCGAGGGACATGTCCATCACACAGGTGAAGCGCGCCTCAAAAGTCAACGGCTCCTCGTCAATTTCAAACGAAAACCGATAAATGCCGCTGGCAACTTTAATCTCATCCGTCAACGAGCGGATGCGCAGCGTTTTTTCATGCATCGAGACCTGCATCCCCTGGCGCGTGGCAAGCGTTTCAAAATACCCAATCCGGCCAGCATCGGTGACCAGCGCGTGCGGCGAGAATGTCGGCAGCAACAAGGCCTCGTTAGAGTAAAGCGCCGCCACATCCCGCGCCCTCCCCTCATTAACAAGTTCCACCCATCTTCTGATCACCGAGAGCGCGTCAGCATGTTCAAACCGAGGGGAATCTGTGGAAGAAAAGTCTGTGTCCATAACTTGGGGTCGGGAGTTTGGCTGGGATTCTCCAAACACGCGAGGCCTTCTGACACCTTCCGGCCCGTCTGACCAGCCTGCGTAAAAAAACCAGCCAACCAAAGCCTCGCCAGCCAAGCCAGCCATGCCGAAATATTGCTTTGGAAATCGCCATGGGCTAACTTCCCCAAGTCGGCACAAACCTGCTGAAAATTCTCATTTTATGGCAAACGCAATGGTCATCGGTATTGGCGGAGTCGGCTCCGTCATCGGTCAGAAACTCCACGAATACGATTGCTTCGATCGCATCATCCTCGCCGATGTCGATCCGGTCTTTGCCAAACAACTCGCCGCACGCACGCCACGCAGCCGCTTCATCGTCGTCGAGGCAAACGCCCTCCACACCGACGCGCTTGCCGCCCTCATGAAACAACACAGCGTGACAGTCACCTGCAACGCCTGCGTCTGCCAGACAAACTACTCCGTCCTCGAGGCCTGCCTCCGCGCAGGGTCCCACTACATCGACATGGCGGCCGATATCTACTCCGCTCCGGGCGTCAAAAAGGCGGGCAAGAATTCCTTCGAGGCCGAAATCGAGAGGTTCAACCAACCCTTCCTCGACCGCGGCCTCGCTGGCATCCTCTGCATGGGCATGGATCCCGGCGCAGTGAATGTCTATGCCCGCTGGGCGATCGACCGCCTCGACACCGCCTCAAGCATTCGCGTGCTCGATGCCGATAACGCCGAGGTGCGCGGCTACCGCTTCGCCGTCCTTTTTTCGCCGGAAACATTCTTCGAGGAGCTGGGAGCCCCGCCCTATTACGTGAAGGACGGCCGCGTCGTGAGCGGCAAGCCCCTCGAGACCGAAGTCGAGTGGGTGCGCTTCCCCGACCCCATCGGCCTCCAAAAAACCTACGCCGTCGCCCACGAGGAGGGCGTAAGCCTCGGCATCCACCCTCCATTTGTCGAAAAGGGAGTTCGCTACTCCGTCTTCAAATACAGCGTGCCGGACAAGGTCGTGAATATTTCCAAGACCCTCCAACTCCTCAACCTCGACACTTGGAAAAAAGTTCGCGTCGATGGCGTCGAGGTCTCCCCCGTTCGCGTCGCCAGCGCCCACCTGCCCAAGCCCGCCCAGCTCGGGGCGACCGTCGAGGGCTACTCCTGCGTCGGCACCGAGGTGCGCGGAACAAAAGATCGCCGCCGCGTCGAGTATTTTGTCTATTCGATGGATAGCCACCGCGACACCTACGAGAAATACGGCTACTCCCTCACCCTCGTGCAAACCGGCATCCCCCCCGCGATCACCGCCAGGCTCCTCGCCACCGGGAAAATCCTCGAACGCGGCGTCATGATGCCAGAAGCCCTCGATCCCGAGGAACTCATGGGCTGCTTCACCCGCGAGGGCTTGCCAACCTTCGTCGAAAAACGCGAAGTCGAACGAATCTGATCTCTCACCTACACTTTAAAACAATGAAACCATTCTATCTCGATGGCTGCTGGGTTGAGACCAAGGACTCCGAACCCGTTCACAACCCTTGGTCGGGTGAGAAACTCGCCGACGTCTGCAAAGCCGGCCCGCAGGATGTCGAATCCGCCGTCGCCACCGCCCACGCCGCCTTCCACAAAACGCGCAAACTCACCGCAGAGGCCCGCGCAGCCACACTCGACAAAATCGCCTCCCTCCTCGCCGTTCGCCGCCGCGAATTCCTCGACGTTATTGTCGCCGAAGCGGGAAAACCCGTGGCCTTCGCCGAGGCCGAGGTCGATCGCGCCCGCCTCACCTTTCGCTTCGCCTCCGCCCTCACCCTCGCCGACGAGGGCCACGGCATCACCATGGATGCCAGCGCACCGGGAGTCGGCCACTTCGGCCTCGTGAAACGCTTTCCGATCGGTGTCATCCTCGGCATCACCCCCTTCAACTTCCCCCTCAATCTTGTCGCACACAAGATCGCCCCCTGCCTGGCCACGGGAAATACCATGATCCTCAAGCCGGCGATGAAAACCCCCCTCGCCGCGTTGCTCCTCGCCGAAGTGCTCCACGAGGCGGGCGTTCCCGCCGGACAGATCAACGTCGTCCCCTTCGGCCACTCCCTCATCGATCCCCTCCTCGCCGATTCCCGCATCAAGATGCTCAGCTTCACAGGCAGCGTCGATGTGGGCTGGCAACTCAAGGCCCGCGCAGCAAAAATGAAAGTCGCCCTCGAACTCGGTGGCAATGCCGCCGTGATCGTGGAACCCGATTGCGACTGGCACGCCGCCGTTCCGAAAATCGCCGCCGCCGCCTACGGCTATGCCGGCCAATCCTGCATCAGCGTTCAACGCATCCTCGTCCATCGTGAGATTTTCACCCAATTCCGGGGCGCCCTCGTCTCATGGATCAACGAAAAAATCCTCGTCGGCGATCCGGCCCTGCCCACCACCACCGTCGGCCCCATGATCAATGCCGCCGCCCGCCAAAAAGCCCTCGACTGGATCGAGGAGGCATCCGCCGCTGGCGCCTCTCTTCTCACTCCCGTCCGCACCGAGGGGCGCTCCCTCCTCGGCCCCGTCCTCCTCGAAAACGTCCCCGCCGACTGCCCCGCCCTCTGCGACGAAGCCTTCGCCCCGCTCGCCGTCCTGCAACATTACGGGACCTACGAGGAGGCCCTCGGCATGGTTAATGACTCCCGGTTCGGCCTCCAGGCCGGCGTCTTTACCTCCAGCCTTCCAAAGGCCCTCCAAGCCTTCGAGGAACTCGAGGTCGGCGGCGTGATGATTAATCAAGTCCCCACCTTCCGCACCGAAAATATGCCCTACGGCGGTGTCAAGGAAAGTGGCTTCGGACGCGAAGGCGTCCGCTACGCCATGGAGGAAATGACAGAGCCCCGTTGCCTCGTGATTAATAAAATCTAAGGCCACGGGCGGAGCCGCGCGGAGAAAATCAACCCCCGCCACCCTCCAACATCTTCTCCAAGCGGAGCCGCGTTCCATTCTCCAACGCCGTGTATTCGACCACGTCAAAAACATGCCGGATAATGTGGACGCCAAGGCCGCCAGGCCGCACGTCGTCTAGCTCGCGGCTTCTGATTTGCAAGGGATCGCACGGTCTCCCGCAGTCGCGCAGGACGAAACGCACACGGTCGCTCAGACGCGTTATTTCCATGCGAACCGGCTTCGTCTCCCCACCATGCGCGTGACGGATGATGTTCGTGCAGGCCTCGTCCAATGCCAACACGATCTGCGTCGCACGCACCTCGTCGAAACCCGAGTCCGCCAAAAAACCTCGCACCACAACCCTCACGGATGCCATCCGGCACGCCTCCCCCGGAAATGTGAGCCTGCGTCTCATGTTTTCTAAAACCAACCCAGCTTCCATAACATACCTCCAGAAAAAAATCCCGCTTTGCCATGTTCCATCCCTCGGAGGTTCTCACAGAGGGGGAGGCAGCGGGATGTCTGAACCTACTCGAACCCTCCCACCAACACTGTGAGATCATCGCGCAGCGCGCCTCCGCCACGGTGCGCAGCCTCGGCCTCAAGGATGCGGCGCAAGAGCGTCTCGCAGCAATCATGCCGCCCGGCGATTGACTCCGACAACTTCGCCTCGAACATTTCGCCCCCGTCGGCATGGCGGGATTCACTCAGCCCGTCCGTGAAAAAAACCATCCGCTCGCCGAGGCCGAGAGGGATCTCGATCTGCGGATACCCGACCTGCGTCAGAATCCCCACAGGCACGCTGGAGGGAATCCGCACCGGCTCGGCCTGCCCGCAGACCCGCACTAGGAGCGGGTGACAGTGCCCAGCGCTCGCAAGCAACACGCTCCGGCTCGACGGGATGAGGCGTCCCGCGATCACGGTGATGAACATTCCCCGGATCATCGTCCTGCTGAACTTCCTGTTGAGGGCGGCAAGCGCCGCGGCGGGGCCGGATGTCGATTCCAGCACAAAGGGGAGTGCGCTCAGCGTCTGCGCCATGAGCAACGAGGCGGGAATGCCTTTTCCCGAAACATCGCCGATCACAAAGTCCGTTGATCCATCGTCCCTCGCGAACACGCTGTAGAAATCCCCTCCAACCATCGCTGCAGAAGAGTTGTGGGCCGCAAATGACGCGTTCCGCAGACTCGCTGGAATCGCACGCGAAAGAAGCTCCCGCTGGATGTCCGCCGCAATGGCCAGATCCCTCTCGACCCGCTCTTGCTCACGCAGGCGCTCGAGGCTGCGGAGTTTCTCGATGGCGGTGGCTGTAAGGTTCGCGTAGGCCGCGAAGCCCTCCAGATCGAGAGGGTCGAACGCCTCCTTCTCCAAGGGATTCAGCACCTGCAGCACGCCGATGCGCTTGCTTCCGCTCCGGAGCGGGGCGCAGAGGATCGATCGCGTTACAAAGCCGGTTTGCTTGTCGGCATCCTTGAAAAATCGCGCGTCCTCGTAAGCGCTCGGGATCAGCTGCGCCTCCCCGTGCTCCAGAACCCAACCCGCCACTCCGGCTCCTCGGGGCACCACGATTCCCGGCCGCACAAAGTGTCCCGCCCCCCGCGACTCCCTCTCCAATCGCAACGCGCCGGTCTTTTCCTCAACGAGAAAAATAGACGCCGCCTCGGCCCGGATGACCCTCCGCGCCACGGACAGGATCGCCTCGAGAAGCTCGTCGTAGTTGGTGATCGAGTTGATCAGACAACTCACCTCCACAAGCCCTTTGTGGATGGCGAACGATTGACTGAGAGGCATCTCCGGCATGACGGGCAACCTGCCACACATCCCCTGACTTTTGCAGCCGAATCGGAAACAATAATCGCCCGGTCCCGGCTCCCCTAGATGTCCTCCCCGGCGACCGCTGGCAACCGCGCGTGCTTTGCGGCCCGGCGTTCCTTCGCCGCATGAATCCGCGCTGTCGTCCAATCCCAGAGCACAAGAGTGAGCGGATAGGTCACCGCCGCCATGATCGTCGCAACCGGTAAAATCCCCGCAAGGTAGGGCAGTGGCGTGCTCGTGAGGGTTGCCTGCAGGTGGTCCATGTTGAACTCCGCCGGCTGTCGGCCAAGGATCAGGCACCCCATCCGGTATTCCGCGTAGGCACAAAGCCAAAAAGTGAAGGGGTTGCTGATCCACGTGCCCGCAAGCGCGGCCGGCACGTTGACGCGGGTGATGTAGGCCAGGAGAGCTGCGGCCATCATTTGAATGGGCAACGGCGGCATCATGGCAAAAAATGCCCCGACCGCCATGCCCGCCGCAAACCGCTGGCGGGTGGGGTGCCATAGCTCGGATGCAAACAACCGGTCGCCGAAGCAACGGTGAATCCAAGTGCCTCGAATATGCTTCGCCCGCGGGAGGTGGCGCAAATAGCGGCCGATTTTTGTGCGCCGCCAGTGGATGGGTTTCATGGAATCAAAAGTGCTCGGAGGTCTTGGTGCTTGCCAGTCAGCATCGCTTCTGATTCTTTTCCCGCAACATGAAAAAGATCGAGGCCATAATCAAGCCCTTCAAAATGGAGGACGTCAAAGAAGCGCTCGCCGAGGTGGGAATTGAGGGAATGACCGTCAGCGAAGTCAAGGGATTCGGCCGGCAAAAAGGCCACACCGAAATCTACCGCGGTAGCGAATACACCGTCGACTTCCTCCCCAAGGTGAAAATCGAACTCGTCGTGAGCGACAGCATGGTCGAGAAGGCCATCGGGGCGATCTCCAGTGCCGCAAAAACCGGCAAAATCGGCGACGGAAAAATCTTCATCGTCCCCCTCGAAAACGCGATCCGTATCCGCACCGAGGAAACCGGCGACAGCGCCATTTAGTCAGGAGCGCACTTGGAACTTCCCGAGTGGCTCATCATCGTCATCCTTGGCATCGTTGAGGGCGCGACCGAATTTATTCCGGTCTCCTCAACCGGTCACCTGCTCATTTTTCAAGACTGGCTGAACTACCGCCAGAGCGATCTTTTCAACATCGTCATCCAAGCCGGCGCCGTGCTCGCCGTCCTCCCCCTCTTCAAGGACCGCCTTCGCATGATGGCCGACTGGCGCAGCGCGGAAAGCCGGGAATTCACTCTCAAACTCGCCGTCGCCTTCGCAATCACCGTCCTCGGTGGACTCACGATGGACAAACTCGGCATCGAACTTCCCGAGACCACCCTGCCCGTCGCCGGGGCCCTCATCATTGGAGGTATCGCTTTTATCGTTGTCGAACGGATGCTGCGAGACCGCCCGACGGGAGGCGCCATCTCCTGGCCGGTCGTCTTCATGGTGGCGGCCGCTCAACTCACCGCAGCTGTCTTCCCCGGCACCTCGCGATCCGGCGCAACCATCATCTTCGCAATGCTGTGCGGACTCAACCGTGTCGCTGCGACCGAGTTTTCCTTTCTCATCGGCATTCCGACCCTCCTCGCCGCCGGCGCCTACAAGATTCTCAAGGCAGTCAACGGCGGAGCCACGGAAAATTGGGGACTCCTCGCACTCGGGACCATCGTCTCCGCCATCGTGTCCTTCATCGCGGTGAAATGGCTCCTCCGCTATGTGCAGACCCATACGTTTGTGGGCTTCGGCATCTACCGCATCATTCTGGGTCTCGCCCTTCTCTGGCTGCTCTGGTAATTTTTCCAGCCATGTCCGAGATCATCCTGCCCGACCTCCAAGCCTGCGTCCTCTGTGAAGACGTCCGCCAGGAGGCAAGCGGACAACAAACCCTCGTAGGCATCATCGGCGTGATCCCGGCACCCGCCGTGCCAATCGGCTTTTTCAAACTCTGCCTCTGGACCCGCTGGTGCGGTGGCACCGGACGCTTCCTTCAGCAATCCGCGATTCTCACTCCAGAGGACGACTCTCCCATCGCCGAAAGTCAAGTGGAGTTCCACCTTCCCGCTCTCGACGCCCACGCAACAAATGTGCATGTCTTCGGCGGCCTCCAAATCCAAAAGTTCGGAGTCTACACAGTCGAAATAAAAATCGACGGCGAACTCCGCCTCCGCTTCCCGCTGCCAGTGATTCCCGTGCAGGGCATGTCCGAGGAATAAAAAAAGCGCGGCCCCCCTTTCGAGGAGCCGCGCCGGTTTCTGCTCGAGAGCAGCGCGTTACTTGTTGCAGTTCGCGCACTCGTCGCACTTGCCCTTGCAGCAAGAGGCGCAATCTTTGCCTTTGCAGCAATCTGGGCAGCTCGTGCCTGCGGCTTGGACGGATCCAAGCACGGCGGCAAAAGCGAAGGCGATCGCGGTAAGTAGTGATTTCATAAGATGTCTTTCTTTGGAAATTTCGAAAAAGGAACGCCCGAAAAAACTTCCGGGCCCATGCAAGTTCACACCCCACCTCGCGGTGGCGGAGTCGGCGGCGCCGAAAGCCTCGCTTTTGCAAACTCGTCCGCAACACTCCAGCGACCGTCTGGCACAGAGGTCGGCAATGGCATACCCCCGGCAAACACCGCATGCAACGGTTGGGATTTCGGAACACTAGGGCAAGTCGAACACCCGCACGAACCAGACGTGGAAACCCCAGACAACGGATTCTCACCATCGCAGCAGCATTCGCACGACATCTCCTTGGACAATAGGCCCCCAACGTGCGAGGGCATCGCCGCCGTCAGCGAAAGCGCAACCACAAGGGTCGAGAAAATTTTCCAAGCCTGAACGCCAAACTGCATAAATCCACACTAGCCCTGCTTCCGCTAAATACAAGGAGCAGATCAGGCCGACAGGGGCGCATCTCCGATAGTTGCAAAAAAAGCTGGACTACACCTTCAATTGAGAGCAAAGAGAGGGCATGCAATGGCCGATCAAAGTTCAGGGACGTGAAGTGGGTGAGGAAAAAGTGCGCTGGCT
>Ga0247843_1002534_pt1 | contig 32790 bp, 27 predicted proteins | sample LaCruzMarch2017__FD_192420 | JGI IMG/M metagenome (GOLD analysis project Ga0247843, IMG submission 192420) | Freshwater microbial communities from meromictic Lake La Cruz, Castile-La Mancha, Spain - LaCruzMarch2017_8m | ecosystem: Environmental > Aquatic > Freshwater > Lake | place: Spain... | reverse complement strand
TTTGCGGGGGCGCCTGCCTTCGCTTGCCCGGGGTGCAGGCGCGGGACGCGACCAACCCCGGTCCGAAGCGAGGACGAGACCCCAAAGAATGCCGAGAAAATATGATGAAAATGAGACCAGAGGACAGGGATCTCCTGGGAGCGCTCGCTGGCCGCGCCGACCACCGTGGACGCCACTCACCCGATCGGACGTCGCTGCGTCGCGGCCCTGCGCTGTTCGAACTCACGGAGCACGTTGGGGCGGTTCGCTTCGCGCTGCATGTTCCATCCGTGAATCGCCCAGGGCGTGCGTTGTGCGATCGCGGTGAGCAACGGGCTGGCCTCCGCGGCCGTCACGGGGTGTTCGATTCGGGAGAGCTGACTCGTTCGGGCGCCCTTCTCTTCGAATTCCATCACATGCTCGACGACTACCAGGATCTGGGTGCCTACCTGCGTGCTGTACACCCACGCGATGTCCTCGTAGAGCACGAGCGCGGTGGGGCCAGAGGTGCTGCACAGCCACGTGGGCAACAGCCTCAGCTCCTTGTCCTTGAGGGGCGCGCCGCCGAGCTCACGATCCAGCGCGTGCGCGAGACCCTCGAGCGTCGTGTTCATGCGTCGCGCTGCCGTCTCGATGTGCACCTCCGCGAGGGCGCCACGACGCAGGTTGATCACGACCAGGTAGAGGCACCCTGCAATCACCAGGCAGAAGATCCCGATCCCGATCCATCCGGCGAGCTCAGGATCGTTGCCGAGGATGAGCAACGGAAACATCCACAGCACGAAAATGCAGCCGAACAATCCCCGCGCCCCCGCGCGCCTCGCCCTGCGGATGCGGTAGTAGAGGGCGGTGCCAGGGGCGGGCGCGCCGGTGAGCCCGGTCGCCGCGAACCAGAACGCGAGCATGCCCGCGACGATCGCGCCGAGGACTCGTCCGATCGCATCTGCACTCGCCGAGGTCTCGGACGCCGCGCCGGGCGTCATGTCGACGACGACGGCCCGATCGGCGACGCGCAGTGCTCCTTCGGTGACGAAGATCTCTCGCACGTCGTCCGGCAGGGTCGCCGCGAGGCCCTCGTAGCTGGGAGCGTCTTCGATGCTCTGCTCCGCGTTGATGTTGTAGCTCGAAGGCGGGGTGAGCACGAACACATGAACCGGCTGCGACCGCGTCCATCCCTCCGGGACGACTGGGAGGTAGAACGCCGCCCGTTCGCTCCCTGAGACGTACTCCCCGGAGCGGGTTCTGCGACTCGTGTGGCGCACGGAGTTCGAGCGCAAGAGCCTGCCGGTCATTCGCACACGATCAGAGGTCGGCTGCGCTCCACCTGCGACCTGTCGGACGTCCATCGCCTGCACGCCCGGAGATCTCGCAGGCGTCAGTTGCGCGCTCACCGTTGCGAGGCAGTACACCGTGATCGCGGCGGCCACCGCGGCGAGCAGGAGCCTCGCGACCTTCTCGACGCTGTTTTTTGTGCCGTTCGACATGTCCCGATCTCCTTCAGCGTCTCACGCTGCTTGCCTTCGCTTTGGTCGTTGATGGAATTTGGCGCGGCGCGCCGTCCGCCGTGAGCGAGAACCCGGTGCAGCCCGTCCCGGGGAGGAGCGGTGGGTGCAGGTTGTTTTCGACCGTCACCCGCACCACGCGGCGCGCGGGCGCGAGCAGTCCTGCGACCACAGAAAGAGGTTGTTGCGCATGGTCGTCGACGGTCTCAGTGATGTCGACGATGTCGGCGTGGCCGTTGCCCGGAGGTCGCGTCGTCGTCCTCGCCAGGTTGTGTTGCCGGCGTCGTCGGTGTGCCTGACGTCGTCGGGTCGTCCGCGGCGGCCTCGGCTGCGGCGTTTCGCTCCGCGATGATGTCGGCCTGGGTCGGCTGGAAGAACACCGCGCGAAAGCTCCGTGAGAGCCGATCGAAGGCGTTGTCCGACATCACCCCGTAGATGAACGCGTCCGTCGGGGCGACGCCCGTCCGACGTCGGAAGGTGAAGTGGCGGTCGGGGCTCGCGAAGGTGGTGAAGCTGTAGGGCGCACCTCCGTCGGGGATGCGCATCGTGACTCGAAACGTGAAGGTCATCCCGATGAACACGCGCGTCGGCATGTTGTCGATGTGGTACTCGGCGCCCGAGGGAGCGACGAGGTAGCTCACGTCGAAGACGGGCGCGTCGTTGGGTGTCGGCGCGCCCTCGGAGAGTCGTCCGCCGTCCTCCAGGGAGAGCAGGCCTTCTTGAAACACCGTTCGAAACGCGGTGGAGAGCGCGGTGACCACGCGGCCCTCGCGCGGGCGCATCGCTGCGTCGGTGAAGTGCGGCGCGATCGGCGCGACCGTGTGCCCTGGCAGGAGGCGCGGGTTCTGCGCGGCGAGCCTGTCGATCAGCGCGAGGGAGGTCGAGGCGGGCGGGAAGAAGCGTACGCGCACCTTCGGCGAGTCGTGCGCCTCCTCCCACGCGAGGAGCCGCGTCATGAAGGGAACAAGCTCGGGATTGCCGGTCGCGGCCTGACGCCGCCAGTTTGTGCGCGCCTCGCCGAAGAGTTCGTGAACTCGCACGCGCGCGCCGCGTACGAGGGGGCTCTGCGGAAACCTCCGGATGAACTCGCGGTAGGCGACCGCGCTCGATCGTGGTGTCGCACTGAACACCGCCGCAGGCAGCAGCGTACTGCGCACCTCGGCGACGTGGCGGCCTTCGAGGGCGATGTAGCGTTGGCAGAGATCCTCCATGGGCCGCCCGCGGAGAGATTCGAACATCTGCTCGTCGCTGTAGTAGTTGCGCGCGAAGCACATCGCAGGCGCGGCCACGAGCGCGAACACCGCCGCCGCGATGACGGGGTGTTTCAGCCACGACGGCGCCTTGCGGTCGACGACGAGGGGGCCCGAGGTCGGAGAGGGTGGCGTCGCATCGAGGCCTTGTGGTGGTGGCGGCCACATCGGGCTCGATCGTGCGTCGTAGAGGGGATCGAGCTCGTGGAGGGTGCGTCGGTCATCGCGCGCGATGGCCTCGCGGAATCGCTGGTCGTATTCGGCAAGACTCCGCTGGATGTCCGCGGACTGTTGCTGACTGACCCGGAAGGAGAACACCCCGGTCGGGAGCGTGATCGCGAGCAGCGTGTACTGGTATCGGCCAGACAGGTAGAAATCTGTCGCGCGAATGCCTTGCATCGCCTGCAGGGGATGGATGCTCAACACCGGGTCGGTGAACACCACGATGTCGAGCGGCAGGAGGTACGTCCCAGGAGGGGCGGGGAAGTCCACCCGAGTGATTCGTCGATGAACCGAGCTCAGGAGCCACCAGGTGCAGATGAAGAGAGCCGCTGCGAAGGTCAGCGACCCGGTCGCCCCCAGGAGCGCATCGTCGCGGCGGACGTTGCCGATGCTCATGGTGAACAAGAAGTACGTGAAGATCGCGACGAGGATGACGCCGAACCAGCCGAGCTTGCGTAGCTCGCCCGTGTCGATGGCTGGAGTGCAGGCCAGCGCGCCCCGGGGCGGAGTTCCCGTGAGCGCCGCCGCGATGCGCTCGCGAGACGCCTGTGGCAGTGCGTTGAAATGCGTCCGGATCATTGTAGAACTCCCTGGCTACCGGTGGTGCGGTCGGGTCGAAATCGCCGTTAACGTAGTCCGAGTCAGGCGCCGTGCGAAGCGCCGCGGGCGGCAGCGTCGGGGGCGGTCGCGGAGGAGACATCGGCCTCGGATACTGCACTGGCGGAAAAGTACTTCGACCGGGCAGGTCCCTGGCACGAAGTTGCTGGGGTTTACAGAGAGCCCGTGACCCGATTTTCGCGGTCGCTGATCGGTCGTCGAGAGATCCTGGCGTGGCCTCGCTGGCCGCGCTGGTCGAGGCCATGGGCGCCGAGGGCGGAGCCGCCTCGGCGATGAGCGAGCGCGCCAACCCGACCGTGCCGGGGTGGACGTGCACGGCGCAGTGTCGATCCGGCGCGGGACGGTCTATACGTCGGCGCGGCCCATGCGATTTTCGAAGGTATCGATCGGCAGCGTGTCGATGGTCGAGGCCCCGCAGCGGGTCTCGTCGGAGCAGATCGAGGCGCGGCTCGGACCGTTGTTTCAGCGCCTCTCGATGCCCGCGGGCGTCATCGCGGGGCTCTCGGGCATCCACGCCCGGCGCTTCTGGGACGAGGGCGTCACCCCCAGCGACGTGGCCGCGCAGGCGGGGGAGCTCGCCCTCCGCCAGGCGGGCGTCGCGGCCGCGCGCGTGGGCGTGGTCATCAACACCTCGGTGTGCCGCGACTACCTCGAGCCCTCGGTCGCGTGCGTCGTGCATCGCCGCCTCGGTCTCCCCGCCGAGTGCGTCAACTATGACCTCTCCAACGCCTGCCTCGGGTTCGTCACCGGCATGGACGTCGTCGCCTCCATGATCGAGCGCGGCGACGTGGAGTACGGCCTCGTGGTCGACGGCGAGGGCAGCCGCCACGCCGTCGGGGCGACCGTCGACCGGCTCAACGCGACGGGCGACGCGCGCGCCTTCGCCGACAACTTCGCCACGCTCACCCTCGGCTCGGGCGCGGCCGCGATGGTGCTCGGGCGCAGCGACCTCGTGGGCGCCGACGCGCACGTGTACTCCGGCAGCGTCGCGCTCGCGGCCACCGAGCACAGCCACCTGTGCCGCGGCAGCGTCGACGGGATGCTCACCGACGGCCCGAGGCTCCTCGTCGCCGGGGTCGCGCTGGCCGAGCGCACCTTCCGCAAGGCCTGCGCGGCCTTCGGCTGGACGTCGCAGTCGCTGAGCGAGGTGGTCACCCACCAGGTGAGCGCGCTGCACTCGACGCGCCTCGCCGCCGCCCTCGGCCTCGACCTCACCCGGATGCTCGGGCTCTACCCCGAGCACGGCAACGTGGGCCCGGCGTCGCTGCCGATGGTGCTCGCGCGCGCCGCCGAGCTCCGACGAATCCACCCCGGCGACACCGTGGCCCTCATGGGCATCGGCTCAGGGCTCAACTGCGCGATGGCGGAGATCATCTGGTGAGCGCCCGCAGACCGGAGGGCGTCTCGCGGCGGCTGTACCCCTGGGAGGGCAGGCGCCTCGACCGCGGCGCGGCGCGCATGCACTACCTCGACGAGGGTCCGCGCGAGGGCGAGCCCGTGGTGATGGTGCACGGCAACCCGACGTGGTCGTTCTACTTCCGCGAGGTGGTGCGCGCGCTCGCGGCCACCCACCGCTGCATCGCCCCCGACCACATCGGCTGCGGCCTCTCCGACAAGCCCGACGACGCGCACTACGACTACACCCTGGCCACCCGCGTCGACGACCTCACCGCCCTGCTCGCGCACCTCGAGCCGTCGCGGCGCGTCCACCTGGTGGTGCACGACTGGGGCGGGATGATCGGGTTCGCCTGGGCCGCCCGGCACCCCGAGCGCGTCGCGAGCCTCACCGTGCTCAACACGGCGGCCTTCCACCTCCCGGCGGGCAAGCGCTTTCCGGCGCCGCTCGCGCTGGCTCGCACGCCCGTCGGGGCGCTGCTCGTGCGCGGCGCCAACGCCTTCGCCTGGACGGCGTCGCGGGTCTGCGTGACCAAGCGCGCCCTCTCCCCCGAGGCGCGCGCGGGATACCTGGCCCCGTATCGCTCGTGGGCCGACCGCATCGCCACGCTGCGCTTCGTGCAAGACATTCCCCGGAGGCCCGCCGACCGCGCGTGGGCGGTGGTGGAGGAGACGGCGTCGGGCCTCGCGGCGCTGGCCGCGCGGCCGATGCTCATCGGCTGGGGCCTGCGCGATTTCGTCTTCGACCGGCACTTCCTCGCGGAGTGGGAGCGGCGCTTTCCGCAGGCCGAGGTGCTGCGCTACGCCGACGCGGGGCACTACGTGCTCGAAGACGAGCGCGACGCGCTGGTGCCACGCATCGCCGCGTTCGTGCGGTCGCACCCGGTGACGGCGTGAGCGAGGCGGGCGCCGTCGGCGGGTTCACCAACGTGGCCGAGTACCTCACGCTGCGGGCGCGCGAGCAGCCCGACGCCAACGCGGTGGTGCGACCGACGGCGCGCGTCGGCGGCCGGCGCCAGTACGAGCGCACCACCTTCGCGGAGCTCGAAGACACGACCCGATCGATCGCCGAGGGCCTCGGCCAGATCGGCGTCGGCCGCGGGACGCGCACCGTGGTGATGGTGCGGCCGAGCCCGACGTTCTTCGCGCTGACGTTCGCGCTGTTCAGGCTGGGCGCCGTGCCCGTGATGGTCGACCCGGGCATGGGCCTGCGGGGCCTCGCCGCGTGCCTCGGGCGGGCCCGCCCGGAGGCGTTCATCGGGGTGCCCGAGGCGCACGCGGCGCGGGCGGCGCTGGGGTGGGCGCGCGACACGGTGCGCACCCGCGTGATGGTGGGCGCGCGCGCCCTGGCGCTGGCCTTCGGCCGCGGGATGCACACCCTCGACGAGGTCACCCGCCGGGGGCGCGGCGCCCGTGCGGCCATCGCGCCGGTCGGCCGCGACGACCTCGCGGCGGTGCTCTTCACCAGCGGGTCGACCGGGCTCGCGAAGGGCGCCGTGTACCGCCACGGCAACTTCCTCGCGCAGGTCGAGTCGATTCGCGCGATGTACGGCATCGCGCCGGGCGAGGTCGACCTCCCGACCTTTCCGCTGTTCGCGCTCTTCGACCCGGCGCTCGGCATGACCACCGTGCTGCCCGACATGGACTTCGCGCGCCCGGCGAGGGTCGACGGCGCCCGCGTCGCCGAGGCCATCGCCGACTGGGGCGTCACCAACATGTTCGGCTCGCCGGCCGTGCTCGACGCCGTGGCCCGCTGGGGCGACGGCCGCGGCGTGCGGTTTCACACCCTGCGTCGCGTGCTGAGCGCCGGGGCGCCGGTGCACCCGCGCATCCTCGAGCGCTTCCGCCGGCTGCTCCCTGACGACGCGCGCATCCACACGCCCTACGGCGCCACCGAGGCGCTGCCCGTCGCGACCATCGACGACGCGACGATCCTCGGCGAGACCCGCCGGGCCACCGACGCGGGCGAGGGGGTGTGCGTCGGTCGCCCGGTGCCCGGGGCCGAGGTCGAGATCATCCGCCTCGACGACGCCCCCATCGCGCGCTGGAGCGACGCCCTGCGCCTGCCGCCCGGCGCGGTCGGCGAGATCACCGTGCGGGGCGAGCAGGTCACGCGCGACTACTTCGACGACGCCGCCAACACCGCCGCCCACAAGATCCTCCACGACGACGGCGGCGTGCGGCACCGGGTCGGCGACGTGGGCTACCTCGACCCCGACGGGCGGCTCTGGTTCTGCGGGCGCAAGTCGCACCGGGTCGAGTGGGAGGGGCGCACGCTCTTCACCGAGCAGGTCGAGGGGCCCTTCAACGCCCTCGCGGCGGTGCGCCGCAGCGCGCTGGTGAAGGGCGTGGGCGGTCGGCTCTTTCTGTTCGTCGAGCCGATCGACGCGCGGTCGGCGCGCCGCCCGGAGCGCCTCGCGTCCGAGCTCCGGGCCGTCGCCGCGGGCCTCGGGCTCACGCTCACCTTCGCGCTCCGGGCGAAGCTGCCGGTCGACGCGCGGCACAACGCGAAGATCCTGCGCGAGGTGCTCGCGCGCGAGGTCGCGCGGCGGGCCCCGGCGGGGGCGCTGCCGTGACCGTGCTGGTGACGGGCGCGACGGGCTTCGTGGGGCTCGCGTTGACCGAGGCCCTGGCGCGGCGCGGCGAGCACGTGCGCACGCTGAGCCGGGGCGACCACCCGGCGCTCGATCGCCTGGCGCGGGAGGGTCGGGTGACGCACACCCGGGGCGACCTGCGCGACCCGTCGGCGGTGCGGCGCGCGGCCGAGGGGGCGCGGGCCATCGCGCACGTCGGCGCGAAGACGGGGGTGTGGGGCGCCCGGGCGGAGTACTTCGGCGTCAACGTCGAGGGCACGCGCAACGTGCTCGACGCGGCGCGGGCGCTCGGCGTCGCGCGGGTGGTCTACACCAGCACGCCCAGCGTGGTGCACGGGGGCGTCGACGTGGAGGGCATCGACGAGCGCGCGCCGTACGCCGAGCGCTTCGCGACGGCCTACCCCGAGACCAAGGCGCTGGCCGAGCGGGCGGTGCTCGCCGCCCACGGCATGCGCCTGCCCGGCGGCGCGGTGCTCGCGACGTGCGCGCTGCGCCCGCACCTGGTGTGGGGGCCTGGCGACACCAACCTCGGGCCGCGCATCGTCGCGCGGGCGCGCCAGGGGCGGCTGGCGCTCGTCGACGGGGGCCGCAGCCTCGTCGACGCGACGTACATCGACTCGTGCGTGCACGCCCATCTGTGCGCGCTCGACCGCCTCGCGCCCGACGCGGCGTGCGGCGGCCGGGCGTACTTCATCGCCCAGGGCGAGCCGACGACCATCCGCGCGCTGGTGACCGGCATCGTGGCCGCGCACGGGCTGACGCCGCGCGTCCGCTCGTTGCCGCTGGGGCTGGCGAAGGCCCTCGGCGCGGCCTTCGAGCTGGTGTACGGGCTCGGTCGCATCGAGCGCGAGCCGCCGCTGACGCGCTTCGTGGCCGAGCAGCTGGGCACCGCGCACTGGTACGACCTGACGGCCGCGCGCCGCGACCTGGGCTACGCGGCGCCGGTGTCGACCGCCGAGGGGCTGCGCCGGCTGGCCGCGTCGGTCGTCGCCGACGGCGGGGCGTAGCGGCGCGGGCGCTCGCGGAGTGACGGGTCCGTGCGCGCGGCGCGGGGATGGGGTAACAAACGCGCCCTTATGCCCAACGACACCAGCCCCTGGGCCCCGGCGCCCGCTGCCGCCTCGCTCGCGCAGACGCTGCTCGCCAGCCCGTCGCACCCGGCCACGGAGGTCGTGACGGGCTCCGCGCTCGACCCGGCCACCGCCCCGATGGGGGGCGGCGGGCGCTCGACGATCCTCCCGCGGGTGGAGTTCGTCGGCGAGGTGCCGCGCCTCGTGGTGGACGCGCGCGACCGCTTCGAGGCCGCGAAGGTGCTCGGCCGCGGCGGCGTCGGCGAGGTGGTGCTCGCCCGGGACAACGACATCGAGCGCCCGGTGGCCCTGAAGCGACTGCTCCCCGAGCTCGAGGGCGGCGCGGAGATCATGGCCCGCTTCGTCGAGGAGATCCGCGTGCTCGGGCGGCTCGACCACCCGAACATCGTCCCCATCCACGACGTCGGCGTCGACCCCGACGGGCGGTACTTCTACGTGATGAAGTACATCGACGGCGAGACCCTCGAGCACGTCATCGAGCGCCTCGCCGCGGGGGACCGCGAATACCACCAGCGGTATTCCTTCGAGCGGCGCACGGAGGTCTTCACGCAGGTGCTGCGCGGGGTGCAGTACGCCCACGCGCAGGGCGTGCTGCACCGCGACCTGAAGCCCGCCAACATCATGGTCGGCCGCTTCGGCGAGGTGGTCGTGATGGACTGGGGCCTCGCGCGCAGCCGCGAAGAAGAAGACGTGAAGCGCTTCCCGCTCGACGACAAGCTGAGGACGCTGACCACCCCACGCAGCGGACGCGCGCAGAACGACAAGCTCAAGACCATGGAGGGCTCGCTGCTCGGCACGCCGGCGTACATGTCCCCGGAGCAGGCCCGCGGCGAGGTGGCGGCGCTCGACGAGCGCAGCGACGTGTACTCGCTCAGCGTGATGTTTCACGAGCTGCTCTCGCTGGAGCACTACCTCGCCCGCAAGAGCAGCGTGACCGAGTGCCTCGCGGGCGTGCTGAGCGACCCGGTGACGCCCGCGTACGCGGTGCCGTGCGCGCACCAGACCACGGTGCCGGCCGAGCTCGCGCACTTTGTCAGCCACGGCACGTCGAAGCACCGCGACCAGCGCTACCGCTCGGTCACCGCGATGATCGACCGGCTGCAGGCCATCCGCGACGGCAAGGTTCCGGTCGAGTGTCCGGTCACGTTGATGAAGCGCGCGGGCGCCGAGACGATGCGCGCCGTCGACCGCCGTCCGGGCCGCGCGATGGTGGCGGCGGGGGTCGGCGCGACGCTCGGGCTGCTGGGCGTCGGCACGGCGCTCCACGGCCTGTTCACGCTGCTGCGGTAGGCGTCCGCGGGGGATAAGCGCTCCAACGGTGCATCTTCGTCGGCACGGATCCGCTGGAGTCACCAGGTTACCCATGACCCGTGGTCCCCGCTCCCGCGAGCGTTGGCAGCAGCTCCCGGGACGCTGCCTTGGCGCCGGCTCAGAGCGCCCAGAGCCCGGCGAGGTCGATCGGCACCGCGTCGAAGGGCTCGGCGCGCACGACGTCGCCCTCGGTGAAGGTGGCGACGCGCAGCCAGCCGAGGTCGGCGCCTCGGTACACCTCCAGGGTTCGCAGGGCGGGCGAGACGAGCCACACGTGACCGATGTTCTCGCGGTGGTAGACGTCGAGCTTGCGCCCGCGATCGAGGCGCTCGGTCGAGGGAGAGAGCACCTCGCAGCACCAGTCGGGCGCGAGCGTGAGGGCGTCGCTCTCGTCGAGGAAATCGGGCGGCAGGCGCTCGCGTCGCCACCCCGCGATGTCGGGCACGAGGACGTCCGGGTGCGGTCCGAGACGCAGTTCGGGCTCCGCCAGGATGACCCACCCGCCGGGGTCGCCCACCGCGGGGTCATCGAACTTCACCAGCTTACCGGCGAGGCGCGTCGCGCCGCGCGCGTGGCGTCGTCGGGGGCGCGGCAACAGCGACAGCTCGCCGTCGATGATCTCCGCGACGAGGTGCTCGGGCGCGCGTCGATAGCCCTCGATCACCGCGGGCGAGAGGTTGGGAAACTCCGGGTCGAGGGTGCGCGCCGCGTCGCCAGACATAGGTCCATCGTAGCCCACGCGGGGGGCACGGAAGGAGAGCGGGGCGACCCTTCTCCGCATCACCCCGCCGCCACCATCGCCACTCGCCGCCACCCCCCGCCGCCACCGCCGCCACCCCGGCGAAGCAACGCATTGCGCTTGGTTTCCAGTGGTCGCGTGACGGCACGCGCGGTGCGATGGGTGTAGCCTGAGGCCCTATGGTGACGCGGCGGAGTGACGGCGTGGACGTGGTGTTCCGGGTCCCGTTCTGGTGCGACGGATGGGTGCTCGAGGACGGCGTGACGATGCCCGAGACCAGCGAACATCGACTGACCTGCGAGCTGCTGGAGATGATCCTCCGCGCGTGGATCGCCCGCACGAACCGCGACGCCGCGGTGTACGCCAACCTCGCGCTGCGCTGGGTCGAGGAGCACCCCGCCGTCGGCGTCGATCCGGACGTGTGCCTCGTCGATCCGACGCCGCCCGACCCGCGGCTGCGCAGCCTGCGCACGTGGGAGCCCGGGCACGCCGCGCCGCGCGTCGCCGTCGAAGTGGTGAGCCGCGACACCGCGGAGAAGGACTACCTCGAAGGCCCCGCGAAGTATGCCGTGAGCGGCACGCGCGAGCTGTGGGTGTTCGACCCCGAGCGCCGCGGGCGCGGGATGCATGGTCCGTCGGTGCTGCAGGTGTGGCGGCGCATGGACGACGGGGCGTTTCGGCGGGTGTTCGCGGGCGACGCGCCGGCGTACTCCGAAGCGCTCGGCGCGTGGCTAGTGGTGACCGACGGCGGCACGCGGCTGCGCATCGCCGACGACGAGGCCGGCGAGCGTCGCTGGTTGACCGGCGAGGAGGCAGAGCGGGCACAAGCGCAGGCCGAGCGAGAGAGGGCCCAGGCCGAACGCGCGCAAGCGCAGGCCGAGCGAGAGAGGGCCCAGGCCGAACGCGCACAAGCGCAGGCCGAGCGAGAGAGGGCCCAGGCCGAACGCGCGCAAGCGCAGGCCGAGCGAGAGAGGGCCCAGGCCGAGCGAGAGAGGGCCGACGCGCTGGCGGCGCGGCTGGCGGCGTTGGAGGCGAGGCTCAGCGCCGGCGGCGTCACCCCGCGCTGATCGACGCGCTCGCCCGTCACCTCGCCAACGTGACCCATGCGTCTCCCTGGAGGGCAGGGCGGCGTCCTCAAAAGCTCTGGTTTTCCAGGCCTGCTCGTCGCCGCGGGCGGAAGCCCACGGCACGGTGCAGTGAAGGCCGCCGAGCGGCCTGTTCGATGTCATCGCCAGTGGTCAGCCCGCTTGCGGGCTTCACTGGCGGTGCCGTGGGCTTCAGCCCGCGGCGACGAGCAGGCCTGGAAAACCAGAGCTATTGAGGACGCCGCCCTGTCCTGGAGGGGCGCGGGGAGAGCGAGGTGGGAGCTCACGGATTCACTCGATTCCTGATGGGATTCACGCGGATTCCGATGCAGCTCACGCCCGCCGGGCAACCGCGGGATTCCTGGGCGACGATCCGTGGATTCCTCACGGCGAGTTCGGCGCCACCTCCCCGTGGGTAGCGCACTCGTCGCTGCGCTCCGCCTCTGTAGGCACCGCGAGCCGCGCACGACGCCGCGCGATGACCTGCAGCCGCTCGACCACCCGCGCGATGACACTCCGGAGGATGGGCAGTTCAACCGGGCAGCACCCGCTCGCGAGACCGCGCAGGTATTCGAAGCGCCCACGACGCCGTCGCGTGGATCTCCTGACGCGCTCATCGACCGGACCCAACGGCCCGGGCGCTCCTCTCACCCCACCATCGCGGCGTCGATCAGGAACACCTCCGGCACCATCCGCCGTAGCCGCGCCCGCGACACCGGGCGGCGCGCGTCCTGCGCAGCCTCCGCGCGGGCGACGGACGTGTCGGCCCCCTCCATCGCCCTCAGCGCGGCGCGCACGGCGTCGGCCTCGCGGGCCTCACCGAGCACCGCCAGCACCCGCGACTGCAACAGCAGCAGCCTCGCCCGGCGCACGGCGCCGCCCTCCAGCGAGAGCGCCGCGCGCAGGTGATCGCGGGCGGCCGGGAGGTCGTCGGTGAGCACGGCGAAGTGCGCCGCGATCGTACGGAAGCCCGGCTCGCGGGGCGCCCGGCGCACCAGGTCGTCGAAGAGCGGGCGCACCGTCCGGGGGTGCGCGCCGGCGAGGTGCGCCTGCGCGGCGACGGCGTAGGCCCGCGCGGTCGCCCGCTGCTCCGCGGTCAGGGGATCGCCGCGGTGGGTGCGGCCCGTGGCGCTCCCCGGCGCGGCGTCGAGGGTCACTTCCCCGACCGGTCCATCCCACGACCAGGGCACGCTCACGTAGGGGCCGAGGCCGGTGGGCGCGCGGCCGACGGAGACCCGGATGCTGCGGGCCTCGGGCTCGGCGACGATGCTCTGCACCGACATCGCGGACACCACGCAGTCGCCGGAGAGGCGCTCGACGCCGTCGCCGAGGTCGACCGAGCCGGGCGCGCGGTAGTCGCCGAGCAGCGACTCCAGGTCGTCGGCAGAGAGGCCCTCGACGGCCTCGCGCACGCGCTCGTGCATCTGGCGGAAGCGCCCGTCGGAGTCGGCCGCGAAGGCCGCGCTCGACGTGACCTCCCCCTCGCGCAGCGCCGCCGAGAGGTAGCGGTTGGTGCACGCGAGGTGCGCCGCGCCGGGCGCCGGTCGGTGCGCCTCGACGGCGCCGCCGGTGGTCTCGATGACGACGGCGTCGCGCTCCGCGGCCGAGGAGACCAGCAGCCCCCAGGTGGAGGCCGAGCCGAGCTCGCGGGCGACGGCCACGGCGTCGGCGAGGGTGCGCGCGCGGCGGACGATCTCGTGCCCGAGGTCGGCGATGGCGGGCGCGGCGTAGCGCACGTCGCGGTGGAAGCGGGTGTGGGCGGTGAGGGTGATCCCGGCCTCGTTGAAGCCGGTGACGCCGGGGAGGTCGGCGCCGCGGGTGGTGACGAAGCCGTAGCGCAGGCCCTCGTCGGGCTCGCAGAAGGCCACGGCGGGCGCGGCGTCCCAGACGGTGGCGCCGGGGAAGTCGAAGTTGCGGGCGTGGCGGAGCGCGCCGTCGGCGGAGGCGTCGCCCCAGGCCGCGAGGCTGGAGCACGCGGGGATCGCCGCGAAGCTCGCGAGGTGGGCCGGGAAGGCGCCCGCGCGCCCGAGGAGCGCGACGGTGTTCTGGAGCACGTCCATGGTGAGCATCGCCACGGCCGTGCGCCGGGGCGCGCCGACCGCCGCGAGCATGGCCTCGTTGCGCGCGAGGTAGGCCGGGAAGCGCTTCTGACGGTACCGATGGAGCACCAGGGCCTTGGCGAAGAGCACCGGCCCGAAGAGGGACTCCAGCGCCCGCCGCGCGGCGTGCGGGACGCCGAGCCCGAGCATGCGCGCGGCCATGGTGGGATAGAAGGTGTTGGTGGCCTCGAAGCCGCCGTGCTGCCGGAGCACGGCGCCGTGCTGCGCCCCCATCGCGGCCTGCGAACCGCGGAAGCGCATTACGAGGAGGGGATTGGGGGCGAGCTCGGGGTTCATGGGTTGGGCGCGGAGGATAGCGCGTCGGGCCGTCAGCGGATGAAGCGGTACCAGCCGAAGGACGCGCGCTCGATGGAGCCGTCCTTCAGCATCGCCTTCACCCGCGCCGCGGAGTGACCCATCGCCCGGAGCTCGGCCATCGTGTGCTCCGGCGCCGGCGCCGGCGCCGCCACCGCCGCCGCTGCGGGCTTCTTCTTCTTCGGCGCCGCGGTCACGGCCTTCGCCATCACCACAACAGCGGGGGCCTTCTTCGCCGGGCCCGCGGAGACCTTCTTCTTCGCGGGCTCCGTCACCGCGGGCGCGCTGCCGCCGAGGTCGATGCCGAAGATGGACGACAGGGTCGCGTCGTCGGCCTTGAGCGCGGAGCTCGCGCCGGGCTTCACGGCGATCTTCACCCTGGCCTCGTCGACGAGGTCGAGGTGGCTGACGCCGCGGAGGGTGAAGAGCAGCTCGGGCTTGGTGTCGAGGCGCGCCCCGACGCCGTAGAGCACGGCCGCGCAGTGCTTGCAGAGCGACGCCGAGTCCGGGCACGAGCACCGGAACTTCACCTCGCCCGCGTGGGGGATGAGCCCGCTGCCGGGGCGGGCGATGACGTCCATGACCTTGTCGGACAGCTTGCCCTGTAGCAGCGCGAGCGCCGAGCCGACCTGCCCCGCGCACTCGCGTCGCACGGCCTTCCAGCGCGCCTCGGGGAGCGGGGCGACGGTGATGCGCACGTCGTACAGCTCCGACCCGCTCACGACCGCGGTGAGCTCGCCCTTCGCAATCGCGAGGTGCACCACGCTGCCGTTGCGGGCGTAGGTGCGGCCGCGGGGCAGGCGGTTCTCGAAGTCGGCCTGCTTCTCGAGCATGTCGCACCAGCGCTTGCCCCACGCGCTGTGGGCGATGGCGCGGCCCTCGATGACCACGGGCTCGACCACGAGGCCCTTCTTCGCCCGCTGCTTCATCGCCGCGGCGGCCTTGCGCCGACGCTCGGCGACCGGAACATACGGGGCCCACTGCTGGTAATAGCCCATCGGATCGCGGCCTCCTCTTCGGTGTAGGAAGAGAACCCGGCCCCCTGCGCGGCGTCAAGCGATCACTCCGCGGTGGCGCGGCCCAGGTCGAGCGACACCGCGCTCAGCAGCTCTTCATCGGACATCGAGGTGAGCATCGCGGCCCCGTCGGCGCCGCCCCCGCCGAGCAGGGCGTCGGCCACGGCGCGCTTGCCGGTGAGCATGGCGTCGATGCGCTCCTCCAGGGTGCCCCGGCAGACGAAGCGGTGCACGAGCACGTTGCGCTGCTGGCCGATGCGGTAGGCGCGGTCCGTGGCCTGGTCTTCGACGGCGGGGTTCCACCAGCGGTCGAAGTGGACGACGTGCTGCGCCGCGGTGAGGTTGAGCCCCGTGCCGCCTGCCTTCAAGGACAGTACGAAGAAGGGCACCGCGGGATCTTCTTGAAAGGACTTCACCAGCTTCGCGCGCTTCGCCACCGGGGTGGCCCCGTGGAGCACCAGCCCCGGCCGCCCGAAGATCGTCTCCAGGTATTCCGACAAGGGCCCGGTCATCTCCTGAAACTGCGAGAACACCAGCACCTTCTCGCCCCGCTCGGCGATCACCTCGGCGATCTCCCTCAAGCGGGTGAACTTGCCACTATCCCCAGGGTTCCACTCCCCATCTCCGGTGAGCTGCGAGGGGTGGTTGCACGCCTGCTTGAAGCGCATCAGCGCCGCCAGCACCACGCCCCGACGCTCGACCTGCGGGTCGAGGTCCGGGTCTTCCAGCCGCCGCCGCAGCTCGGCGACCACCGCGGCGTAGAGCTTCGCCTGCGCGGGCGTCAGCGCGCAGTACGCCGTGAGCTCGGTCTTGTCCGGGAGGTCCTTCACCACCGAGCGGTCGGTCTTCAATCGCCGCAGGAGCCACGGGCGCACCAGCGCGCGCACGGGCCCCCAGGCGGCGGCCCCGTCCCCGGCCTCCGCGGCCCGCTTCGCCACGAGGCTGAACGCGCGGGCGGTGCCGAGCAGCCCCGGTTGCAGGAAGTCGAAGAGCGACCAGAGGTCCCCGGCGCGGTTCTCGACGGGGGTGCCGGTGAGTGCGAGGCGGGCGCGGGCCGTGAGGGACTTCACCGTGCGCGTCTGGCGGGTGTCGGCGTTCTTGATGGCCTGGGCTTCATCCAGCACCAGGAGGTTCCACGGGGTGGAGCGCAGCCACCCGACGCGGTGGAGGGTTCCGTAGGTGGTCACGACGGCGTCGACGCCGTCCAGGGGCGCGCCGTCGTCGAGCTCCTTGCGCGGCATCGCCGAGGGGTGCGCGATGATCACCCGCAGCGACGGCGCGAAGCGCTCGAACTCCGCCTTCCAGTTGCCCAGCAGCGACGCCGGGACCACCAGCAGGTGCGGCGGCGCCGTCTCCTTCCGGGGCCGCGAGCGCCTCTCCAGCACCATCAAGGCAATGACCTGCACGGTCTTGCCGAGGCCCATGTCGTCGGCGAGGCACCCGCCGAGACCCAGCCGCGTGATGAACCACAGCCACCGCAGGCCCTCCTGCTGGTACGGCCGCAGCGTCGCCTTCAGGGCGGCTCCGGGGTCGGTGTCGCCGAGCCGCGACGGGTCGCGCAGGTCGGCGAGCATCTCGCGCAGCCACGGGCCCGCCTCGACCCGCTGCCACGCCTGATCGTTGTCCGTGGAAGCGTCGGGGGCGTCGCGGCCGGCGGGCATCGCGCCCGCGAGGAGCCGAAGTCCCTCATGGAAGGAGATCCCGTGGCGCGCGCCGCGCTGGAGCGTCTTCCACTGGTCGAGCACGGCCTTGAGGCGCTCGGGGTCGACCTCCACCCAGCGGCCGCGCAGCAGCACCAGGCCGCTGGCGTCGGCGAGCGCGGCGATCTCCCCGGCGGTGAGCACGGTGCCGTCGTCGAGGGTGACGGACACGTCGAAGTCGAGCAGCGCGTCGGCGCCCACCTGCGACGGACCGCGGGCGCCGATGGACACCTGCACCCGCGGCCGCGGGCGCCGCTGCGGGTTCCACCAGTTGGGGACTCGGACCAGCACCCCGGCGTCCTCGCAGGCCTGCACCTGCGTGAGGAAGGCGTGGGCCTGCGACGGGGTCCAGGCCAGGGGGTGGAAGATCTCGTGCGAGCCGACGAGCGCGCGCAGCAGCGGGCTGTGCTCGGCGGCGCGCTCGATGGGGGCGAGCAGCGCGATGAGGCGGCTGCGGTCGCGCGCATCGGCGTACTCCTGGAGGGCGCGGCCGAGCGGGAGGTGCTGCACCGCGGCGGCGGCGGAGACCCCCGCGGTGTAGGTCGCGAGGAAGGCGAAGGGGTGGGCCTCGTCGCCCTTGCGCTCGGCGAGGTGGAAGCACACGCGGCCGACGGTGTTCCAGAGGGGGTTGTGGGCGCGGAGCCACGCGAGCGCGGGGCCCTCGTGGGCCGTGAGCGCGGCGCGGGCGGCGGCGTTGAGGGCGGCCCAGCGGAGGGCGATCCAGTCGGCGGAGGCGTGCTCGGCCCCGGGCATCGGGGGCACGCGCGCGAGCAGGAGCGCGGCGGTGTCGGGCGCGAGCGGGACGTCGAGGGAGGCGCGGTCGGCGTCGAGGTCGGGCAGCGCGCAGAGGCGGGTGACGAAGGCGCGGGCGACGTCGCGGAGCCAGGCGTACGCGGGCGGCAGCACGGCCCCGGGCTCGGCGGCGCCGAGGAGCAGGTGGCCGTGGTCGACGCCGTGGGCGAAGTGCCGGGCGAGGCGGCGGGCGAGCGCGTCGTCGGCGACGGCGGGCTCGTCGGGGCGCGCGGGGCGGAGGTAGAAGACCCCGTCGGGCGCGAGCACCGGGACGCGGACGGCGGGCGAGGCAAGCAGAGGTCCGGCCATCGGGGTCAGGCGGCCTCGTCGCCGCGCGCCTTCAGGCTCGTGAGCGGATGGCCCGATGCGATGCGCTCGTAGAGGGCGGGCCAGTCGCTCCACTCGGTGCCAAAGAGGCGGTCCATCATGGCGCCCTGGAACCCGTAGTGGCCCGTCCAGCGGGCGTGGTGCAGGGCGTGGAACACGAAGGCGTTGGCGAGCCAGGTGGCGCCGCGGGTGGCGGCCGGGCGCGCCGTGGGCTCGACGTTGGCGTGGCCCACGATGTTGCCGAAGACGTTGAAGGCCAGGTACCCCGCCCAGCCCGCGAAGCTGAGGGGCGCGACCTGCGAGAGCAGGCACGGGAGCCCGACGTAGCCGAGCATCCAGCCGAGCGCCTCGAAGGCGCTCATCGACTGCCCCGTGAGCGGCGTCGTCACCTGCGACCGGTGGTGCCATCGGTGGATGCGCACCAGCGCGCGGTGGTGCATCGCCCGGTGCAGCAGCCAGTAGAACACCTGGAAGCCCGGCACCATCACGCCGAAGGTGAGGGCCCCGGCGAGCGCCCCGCGGGCCCCGAAGGCCACCACGCCGAAGCGCAGCGCGAGCGTGACGGTCACGGTGGCCACCGCGAGGAAGACCGCGTTGCCCAGCAGCTCGAAGCGGAGCTGCCCCGGGAAGAGCGGGAGGTCGAAGACCCTGCGCTTCGGGAGGGCGCGCTCGAGCGCGAATCCGACCGCGGCGGACGCGAGCGTGAGCCCGGCGAGGAACGCGAACACCGCGAGGGTGAGACCCGGGAGCGCGAGCGAGGCGAGCGTGGGGGGCATCGGCCACCCGGACCGTAGGATCGACGGGGGCAGGGTTTCAATGCGCGGGGGCGCGAATCTCATCGGGGACCGCCTATGCCCCGCTGGGGGGGGGGGGGCGCCATAGGCGCCGCGGCGGCGCGGACTACTCTTCGGTCTTCGCGAGGGCGACGATCGCCTGGGCCCAGGCGACGTACTTCCACTCGGCGAGGTCGCGAACGGTCTTGATGCCGAGCTTCGCGAGGAGCGCGCCGTGGTCCGCGGAGAGCCCTTCGAGGCCCTCGACGGGGATCTCCGCGAGCTCCTTGAGCGACTTGCCTTCGTACTTCTTGTCGAGCGCCTTGTTGATGTTGATCGCCATGTGCAGATCTCCGGGTGGCAGCGGATGGGCAGGAAGTGTCCCAACCGCAGGCGGCGCAGTGATCGCGCGCGGCCGACGGCGGCGTCAAGCGCGGCGTGTGGCGCCCTCGTCCACCGCCGCCAGCGGCTTCCGCCGTGCGCGAGGAAGTGCGGCAACTGGATCTCGGCGTCCGCCGCCGCCACGTGCGGCAGCCGGCCATCGCGCGCGCCGGCGCCGACAACGCCCCCGCCGACGCCGCCGCGGTGGGGCGCGTCCTCTACGGCCTCCACCTGCTCGTGGTGTTGCTCTGGACGCAGCGCCCGACCCGCAAGCGCGCCCTCCCCGCAGCGCCTCGACGCGTTCGCCCGATCGATCCTGGAGGCGTCCCCATGAACGCTCGGGGTGCGCGTGGGCGTGGCCCTGCCGAACAGGTGCCACGGGAGATGCACCACCATCGGGCCGCTCATCAGGCCGGCGCGCCGAGCGCGGCATCGCTCGATCCGGACGCGATCCGCCGGGTGGTGGTACGCGACCTCGGGCAGGTGCGGCGCTGCTACGAGACGGCGCTCGCGGAGGCTCCGACGGCCGAGGGGCGCGTGGCGGTGCGCTGGGTGATCGGCGGCGATGGCGCGGTGCCAAGGACGCACCGAAGAACGACTTGAGTGTTTGCATCCCGCCCGTCGGCCGACCCGCGGCTTACCTCCTCGCTCGACTCCCGCGGCGTAGCAAGGCTACGCCTTGGTCGCTCGCTGCGGGGGCGCTCGCGGGATCGGCTCGACGGATCGGGCGCAAACGCTCAAGTCGTTCTTCGGTGCGTCCTAAACCATGTCCAGCGTCGACGGTGACGGACAACGGGACGGGCCCCGCTGGGCTCGGCGAGTGCGTCGCCAGTGCCGTGCGACGGTGGCAGTTTCCCGCGCCCGAGGGCGGCGGGGCGGTGACGGTGAACTACCCCTTCGACCTCAGCGTCGTCGAGCCGTAGCGCGTTTCGAGAGGGGCGTTGCGCAGGTAGGTCCGAATCTGGTACCGAGGGTGGTACTACCTACCCAGGGGAGCCCAAGCCATGCCAGTGCAGACCATCTCGTATGTGAAGGCGCACCTCGCCGAGGCGATTGCGAACGCACGGTCGACCGGTGAGCCGCTGCGCATCAGCCAGAACGGGACCGATGCTGCGGTGTTGCAAGACGTCGAGTCGTATGAGCGCACCCGTCGGGCCCTCGCTCTCCTGAAGCTCGCCGCGATGGGCGAGCGCGACGTTCAGGAGGGTCGAACCGTGCCGCAGGATGAGGTCTTCCGCTCGCTGAGGGAGCGCCTCGCGCCGCCTGCGCCCAGGGCGCGCCGGGCTTCGCGGACGTGAAGTCTGCCTTCACGGTCGAGTGGGCCGAGACGGCGCGCGACGATCTCTCGGAGATCATCGACTACATCGCGGCCGACAGCGCCCCCGACGTGCTCGCCGTGCTCGACCGTATCCAGCGCCGCGCCGACAGCCTCGCGACTGCGCCGGAGCGGGGCCGCGTCGTCCCGGAGCTTCTCTGGAACGGGATCACCACCTACCGTGAGCTCGTGGTGCCGTCGTGGAGGGTCATCTATCGCATCCACGAGACGCGGGTGCTCGTGGTGAGCGTGGTCGACTCGCGTCGGCAGCTGGAAGACCTTCTCCTCGCACGGTTTCTGCGGAGCTGACCAGCGATCATCGCTCGCTCACTCCGCGGAAACGAGCGCGATCTCGAACATCACCGGCCAGAGCTTTCCCGTCACGAGAAGGCGCCGCGTGGAGGGCTCGCAGGCGATGCCGTTGAGCACCGCCTCGGGCTCTTCCAGACCCAGTGACTCGCGCGAGAACGGCAGGTCGATCCAGGCGACGACGCGCCCCGAGAGGGGGGCGATGCGCGCGATGCGGTCGCGGTGCCAGACGTTGGCGAAGACCTCGCCCTCCACGAACTCCGGCTCGTTGAGCTGGTCGACGGGTGCGCCGTGGTCGGTCCCCCGGACGCTGCGTCGCTCGGCGAAGGTGGCGGGGTCGAGGAAGCGCAGCGTGTCGGGTCCGTCGCTCATGATGAGCGAGTGCCCGTCGTGCGTGAGGCCCCAAGCCTCGCCGGGGTTTAGGTGTGCGTGGCCACCGGCGCCCGGGGTCGCGGCGTCGTACACGACGCAGGTGTGCGTCTGGTCGGTGACCTGAAACACCCGGCCGACGAGCACCGTGAGCCCTTCGGCGAAGTGCTCGTCGGGCACCTCGCGGCGCCTCGTCACCGCACCGGTGCTGGGGTCGAGCACGCGCACCGACGACCGACCGCGCAGGCCGGTGCTCTCGTAGAGGGCGCCCTCGTGGAAGGCGAGCCCCTGGGTGAACGCCTCGGTCGCGTGTGGAACGCGCGCGACGACGCGGGCCGTGTAGCGCGTCGGCCTGACGGCGCGTCGCTCGCGCTGGCCGTCGGGGCGGATGCGTTCATCGCGACGGCCCACGCCGACACGCAGGAGGCGGTGTCGATGGTTCCGCAGTACGGCGCCCCGTCGGACTACCAGGCCCCCGCCGGAGCCGCCCGCGGCACCCGTGACCCCGCCCGACGCAGGGGCACCCCCGCCGGTGGACGCCGGGAGGGAGCGCCCGCGTCCCCCTCGCGGGCGGCCGTAGTACCCGCCACCGGGGGAGCGCGGCGCGGCGTTGGTATGCTCGCCGGGTGATCACCGACGCGGCCCCTCGGGGGGCATCACCGAGGAGGGAGTTCGACGCGAGCGACGCGCTCACGGCCTTCGCGCCGCCGCCGCCAGCGGGCGCGCTGCAGACGGCCACGCTGGCGCTGTGCGCGGCGGTCGAGGGCGGAGACTCCAAGGACGTGCGGCGCGCGTGCGCGGGGGTGCTGTCGCCGCTGGCGGAGTTCTTCGGGGTGGCGGCGCCGCCGGTGCGGGTGCTCGGGGTGCGGCCGCACCGGGTGAACGAGGGCGTCACGACGTACCAGCTCTACGGCGACTACTCGCCCGACACGCAGCGGGTGCGGGTGTGGCTGCGCACGGCGGTGCGGGGGAAGGTGTCGTCGCCGCGGTCGTTCTTGAGCACGCTGGTGCACGAGTTCTGTCACCACCTCGACTGCGTGAAGCTCGACTGGCCGGGGAGCTTCCACACGCGGGGTTTCTACGGGCGGGTCGACCAGCTCTACCACCTGGCGCTCGCGACGCCGGACGCGCAGCGACGCCCGCTCCACTGGGTGAAGATGGGCGGCGTGTGGCGCATCGACTGGACGCGCTCGCGCACGGCGAGGTGACGTCGAGGGGTCGGCGCCGAGCATCATCGTCTGTCCGACGGCGAGCTCGTTGGCGCTGTCGCAGGTCAGGTTCCGCGGGCGAGGGCGCCACGGGTCGAGTAGGACGCGAGCGGCGGGCGCCACGCTCCCCCCCCCTCTGGTGGCTGCTGAGGCAGCCGATGACGACGCTGACAGAGCTGCTCGAGACGCCACCTCGGGATCATCATGAGGTCGAGGTCTCGCCTGGGGCCGTCCAGGCGACGCTCGACTGCCTGGGCTCGCCGGGTGCCATGGCCTCCGTGGCGCGAGTCCCCTACTGGCCGAAGTGGGATTCTCCGTGGTGGCACATGGCGCTGCTCCACGAGCTCGGGCTGAGCCCGCTCATCCCCGCGGCGCTCGCTCAGGCCATGGCCGCAGCGCTACCGGGCCATTACCTCCCAACCTTCCCTCTGGTCGAGCGCGAGATTCCGGCGGGCATCGATCCCTATCGGCAGATCCTCTGCAACTGCGCCCTGGGCAGCAGGGTCCAGGCGCTTGCAGCCTGCGGCAGGCCCATCGACGAGGCGCTGCCAGGCGCTCGCGCGTGGTTCCTGCGCTACCAGCTTCCCGATGGCGGGCTCAACTGCGACGAGGCGGCCTACACCCGGCCGTCGCCGCACAGCTCGATGGTCTCGACGCTCCCTGCGCTCGAGGCGATGCTCGGGAACACGGAGGGGCCTTTCACGCCTGAAGAGACGGCGTTTCTCGACGCCGGAGCGAACGATCTCCTCCAGCGTCGGCTCTGCCGCTCGCTCAGCAAGGGCGCCCTGATCGACGAGAGCTGGCTCACCCCCACCTTACCCCCGCTTCTACGAATACGACGTCCTGCGCGGCTTGAGGTTCCTGGTCGGGTGGGCGCGGCGCCTGTCGCGCCCGCTGCCCTGGAGCGCCATCGAGGAGGTCGTGCGGCACCTGCACGAAGGCTTCCCCCGGGACACCGTCGAGCCCCGGGCCTGGGCCCGACAGCAGCTCACGCTCCCCGCCGTCGGCCGGGCGCCGCTAAAGCCCTTGGCGGCACGGATCTGCCGCAGTTACCGAAACACCCATGATCAGCAGGACACCGTCCCGCGAGCGCTGCCAGGATCTCCCTGGACGCCGCATTGGCCCTCGCCGGCGCGTCGGGGCTGAGCTTTCACGACCGCGTCTTTCACGAGAGCTGGGACAGCTCCCGGAGATACCCCACGCAGGACGGCGTGATGACCTCGTTCACCGGCGGTCGCCTCGGCGTGGACGTGGGTAATGGGAGCGCGCCGCAGCAGGGCGACCGCTTCGCGCGGGAGCTCGACGTGCTGTTCCCCGGCGTCCCGGCGGCGTACACCGGCGATGCGGTGCGCTTCCACTGGCCGAGCGCGCGGTGGTTCCACGGCTCCTACGGGTGCTACGAGCCCGGGGCGTACACCAGCGATGTGGGCAGCGAGGCGGAGCCCATGGGCAACCTGCACTTCTGCGGCGAGCACACGAGCACCGAGGCGCAGGGCTACCTCGAAGGCGCCGTAGCGTTCGGCGAGCGCGTGGCGCGGGAGATCCGCCAGGGCGTTCGGTAACGTCGTTGTGCGACGCTGCGCGATGTGCAACGAGTCCGCCCCGGAGAAGACACCATGAATTTCTGGGACCGCACGTGGGCGCTCACTTCGATGACCTTCGAGGTGATCAAGAAAGACCGCGAGATGCTTCTGTTCCCGCTGCTGGCGGCGGTCTGCTCCATCGTCTTCAGCGTGGCGATGCTGTTCCCCACGGTGATCACGCATCTGCTGAACGACGGCGGCTCGATGGTGTGGGGGCCGCTGCAGCTCGCGGCGACCTTCGCGACCTACTTCGGCCTCGCGCTGATCACCACGTTCTTCAACACCTGCGTGGTCTACACCACGAAGGTGCGCCTCTCCGGCGGCGACGCGACCTTCGGCGAGAGCCTGTCCTTCGCGTTCTCGCGCATCGGCCGCATCGTGTCGTGGAGCCTCCTCGCGGCCTCCGTGGGCCTGCTGCTGAGCATGCTCGAGAACGCGGCGCGCAACGCGAAGGGCATCGGGTCCATCCTCGTGTCGATCCTGCGGAGCATCCTCGCGACGGCGTGGAACGTGGTGACGCTCTTCGTGGTGCCGGCGATGGTCTACAACGACCTCGGCCCCATCGACGCGATCAAGTCGTCGTTGGAGACGCTCAAGGGCGCCTGGGGCGAGAGCCTCGCGCGGCACTACGGCATGGGCCTCGCGAGCTTTCTCTTCTCCCTCCCCGCGGTGATCGGGATCTTCCTCGTGGCGCTGGGCATGGGCGGCGGCGTCCCCGTGGGCCTGGGCATCGCGCTGATCGCCGTGCTGGGCGTGTACCTGCTCAGCGTGGCGCTTGTATTCAATGTGGCGAATGCGGTCTTCAACACCGCGCTCTACCACTACGCCGCGAGCCGGCAGGTGCCCGCGGGCTTCAGTCCCGAGGTGCTGCAGGGCGCCTTCCGCCAGGCCTGAAACTCCGGCCAATAGGAGGCCCAACGGGGCACCGTCGTCGGCACGGATTCGCGCGGGTTTACAGAGAGCCCATGATCAGCAGGACACCGTCCCGCGCGCGCTGCCAGGATCTCCCTGGACGCCGCCTTGGCGACCTGACTCCCGCTGGGCACATCGGGCTGCGGACTGTGGGTTCGGACCACCCGCACGGACGCCGTCACTTCCGGGCGTTGGAACGTCGTCCCGAAGGAGGCTCCGCAACGCCATGATGGCGACGTTGACCGTGTTGGCGTTGCGACCCTTCACCTGGAGCAGGTGCAGGGCCCACGTCCGCACGTGCTCGGTGCCGAGCTCGTGCGGCGACTCCATGTGAAAGGCGACGAACCTCGGCAGGTCCGGCGTGCGTGTCAGGACGTCAGAGGCTCGGCGGCGCACCTTCAGCCTCGCGTTCAAGCGGAAGATTCTCGCGGAGGCCGACGCGGTCGCCGACGAGCCAGGGAAGACCACGGCGCTCCTGCGACGGCAGGGGCTGTACGCCTCGCACCGGACCGAATGGCGTCGCACGCGTGACGCCGGAATCCTCGGAGGCGCCACGTCGCCGCGGCGGGTCATCGGAGCACCCGCCAGACGACGTGACGACGGTCTCCGGCGGAGGCAGCGGGGGTGAAGCGCCGCGGTCGCGCCTCGATCCATTCGCGCTCGATGCCCCCGGGGTGGAGCGTCACGACGTACTCGACGCGGCCTTCGTCGAGGCGACGAAGCCACGCTTCGACGTCGGCTCCCCGATGGGCGCGTGACGGATCGTGCTGGTCGACCACCGCGCCGTCGGCCGTGACCGGGATGTAGCTCACGGCGTTCTGGAAGCGCGATCCGAACAGCGGGAGCCGGTAGACGTTGTGGCCGATGCCGTCCCAGCCGAAGGCGACCGCGAGCCGGTGGGGCACCCCGTCGTCGAGGAAGCGCCAGACGGGCCATGCGTCCACGTAGGACCCGCCGAGCGGGTGAAGTTCGAAGGCCGCGCCGGGGTCCGGTCGCGCGGCCGCCTCGTAGATCGGCCAGCGGAAACGGGCACGCAGCGCCTCGACCCGCCAACCCAGCAGCAGGCTCGACACCGTCAGGGCGAGCGCGATCCTCGTCGCCCGCCGGCGCGTCCCGGGGCCGAGCGCCGCCAGGCCCACGGACGCCACCGCGATCGCGAAGGCCGGGGCCAGGGTGAGCATCGCGCCGCGCGCCGGCGCGCTCGTCCCCATCGGCCAGGCCGTATGCAGGGAGCTCAGGAAGACCATCGCCCAGCCCGCGGTGGCGAGCGGCCCCTCGCAGCGGGCGGCCAGCACGTACAGCATGACCGGGAGCGCGACGACGAGCCGCCCCCCCACGGGTCCCCAGATCGTGCGCTGGGCCGTGAGGTCATCGGAGAAGACCGCCGCCAGCGGGACGGCGGACAGCAGGAGCAGGAGGAGGGCGGAGCCGCGTCGGCCGCGCTCCCGCTCGCGGGCGATGGTCCAGAGCGCGACCAGTGCCATGGGCGCCACCCACGCGAGCTGCTCGCCCCAGTCGAGGCGCTCGGCCAGGTGCCGCGGCTTCGGGAGCATGAGGTCTTCGAAGAACCGCCAGGCAGAGAGCGCGTCCGGCGCGGGAGGCTGCAGGCGCGCGGCGTAGAGCAACGCGAGCTGCTCGTTGCCCGCGACGAGGGTGCGCCGCCCGAGCTTCAGCGCGAGGGGCCAGAGCGGCGATCCCGTCGCGCGGAGGGTGCGCGCATACGCGGGGAGCAACGCCGCCGCGGCGAGGCCGGACGCCGCCGCGAGGTAGTGCGCGCGCGGCCGCGTCGGGCGGTCGCCCCGACGCCACCACGCGGCGGTCGAGACCACGAGGCCGAGCGCGAAGAGCGGGATCCCGCTGAGCTTCGCGCCCGCATGGACGGACAGGGCCATGGCCGCGAGCAGGAGTTCACCACCGCCGACGCCGCGCAGGCAGCGCGCGATGAAGAAGCCGGCGAGAAGCCACGAGGCGACGACGAAGTCGTCGACGTAGCCGGAGGTCGAGATGTTGACGAGGCAGGGGATGAGACCGACCCCGAGGCCCGCCCGAACCGCGCCCCGCGTCGACGCGCCGAGCTCGCGCGCGAGGACCGCGGCCGCCACGGGCACGATCGCCCAGATCAGCGCCCCGCTGAGCGGGACCCACCCGGTGGAGCGCGTGAGCAGCATCGACCAGGCCCAGGGGACGTCTCCGCCGCGCGGAAAAAACGTGAGGTAACCGATCTGGTCGGGGGCCCGCTCGACGAGGTCGTAGCCGTGTTGCACCCAGAGCGCGGGTCGTACGAGGTGATAGGTGAGCGCGTCCCAGGCGAGCGGGGGAGACACCGTGCCGCGGAGCACCCGAAACGCGACGATGCCCCCCCCGCCGAGGAGAGCGCCCGCGGAGACCGGGTCGCGGAGAGAGGCGACGACGGCCGCGCGGGCGCCGTTGAGATCGTGCGCGAAGGCCGCGCGTCGGGGGAGCGAGCCCGCGAATCGGAGCGCAACGCCGAGGGCGAGCACCGCCGCGAGACCCACGACGACCGGGGCGCGAAACAGCCGCAGCGCCTCGAGCAGGTTGAACGCGACGCATTGCAGGAAGAGCGCGGAAGTCAGCGCCGCCGCGACCCGCGCGCGCAGCGGGGCGTCCTCCCCGACGAGCGAGCGCGCGACGCTCCAGGCGGCGACCAGCAGGGCGCAGGTGACAGCGGCGAGGAGGAGCGCGGGCATCGGCGCGCCCGGTTATGCCCGCGAGTTGATCACACCGGCAACCACCGATCTGCGGGCGTCTCCGCCTCCGATGTCGCTCCCCGCTCCGGCAGCCCCTGGTGGTCGTCGGACCGTACGCGGGGAGCAGTCCGCGATGCCCGGACAGGGAATGTCACCGGCCCGAGCGGACCCACGCGCGATGTGGCATGACGCCGCTCCAGGGGGCATCGGGGGCGCTGATGAGCTTTGGAGAGAACCCCCACGTCGCCAAGGCGACGGCCGCCGAGCAGAAGGCACGCGCCGCAGGAGACGAGGGCGCGCGGGTGCTTCACTGAACTGGTGCGGTCGGTCGCGCGGAGGGGGCAGTGAAGCAGCGCCTCGCCTCGGCGCTCGCGGTCGCAGCGCTCTCGTACGCGGCCGCGGCCAGCGGGTACCGCCGCACGGGCGGCGTGTGGCGCACCCTGCCGGTCAGCTGGTTCTGGAACCCCGCGCCGGTGCCCGCGAGCGTCGGCGGCGGACGAGCGCGGCGAGACCTGCGAGCGTCGCCCACCAGCGAGCAGGCGCAGACCCGCGAGCGTCCGCCGTGCGGCAGCCGCAACCGCCGTCGTCGATCCCGGCAGGCGTGCTGGCGTCGGCGGGCGCGGGCCCCGCGTCGACGTCGCCGCCGCCCGCTTCGACCGGCGCCCCGAGGTCGGTCGCCCCGCCGGTATCGCGCGCGCTCGCGACATCGGCTGGAGGCGGAGGCACGTCGAGCACCCGCGGAACATCGACCAGCACGCCCCCCCCCGCGTCGGGCATCACCGCGCAGGCGTTGCTGCCCGGAACGCACACGCTCAGCGTCGCGCTCGCCGTGAGGCAGCGGTAGCCGCGCGGGCAGTTGCAGTCGTCTTCGCAGCGCTGCGAGCAGAACGGCGCCGCGCCCGAGACGCCCACGCAGGGGCCGCCCGACGAGCAGTCCGAGGCCGTGCGGCACGCGCCGCCGAACCCCGTGGTGCCGCCGCCGCCGGGGCACACCGAGGGCTCGATCGCCCAGGCGCCCGCGCAGGTCTCCCGCGCCGGACCCGACGCCATCGTCGCGTACATGCAGCGCCCCGCGGCCCCGCACCAGCCGCAGTTGTTCGCCGCCGCGCACGTCGAGCACGAGCCGTAGCCCATGCAGGGGTCGGCGACCGTGGTGGCATCACGCGGCGCGACGCCCGCATCAACCTGCGGGGTCGAGCAGTTCATCGGAAACGGCGCCCATCCGCTCGGGCACGTTCCGACGGTGGGGCCGCTGACCTCTCCGGTCATGCAGCGACGGGTCGAGGTGCACCACCCGCAGGCCGCCTGCGGCGTGCACTCGCCGCACGACGTGATCGCGTTGCACGGATCGCTCGGGGGGCCCGCGTCGACGGGAGGCACCCCCGAGTCGATGGGGCCTACGCCCGCGTCGGGGCCTGGCCCGCTGCCCGGATAGAGCGCGCAGACGCCCGCGATGTCGTCGGTCGACATCACCCGGCTGGGACGACCGGGGTAGGACGGAAACATGATCGACTCGCGCGGCACCGTGGTGTGGCCGAGCCCGAGGAAGTGCCCCTCTTCGTGCACGGCGATCGACTGCGTGTCGACGGTGCCGCGGCGCCCGTCGAGCGACCATGCGAAGCCCACGGCGTTGTAGACGATGTCCGCGTCGATGTTGGCGCCGCCGGAGCTGACCGGCAGCGTCACGCCGATCACGGAGTTCACCGCGCCCAGCTCGGCGGGCCAGGCGCCGGAGATCCACGCGAAGGTGTTCACCCGGTCGCGGGTCGAGCCGCGCACGACCGTCGTGGTGCCCGCGTTCACCGCGGAAAAGCGCGTGCACGAGGCCGACGACCACGTCGTGAAGCCCGCCTCGAAGGCCAGGCGACCGTTGTCCATTCCGCCGAGGCTCGCGGGCACCGTCGCGGGGTTCCAGAACCAGCTGACCGGCAGGGTGCGCCACACGCCGCCCGTGCGGCTGTACCCGCTGGCCGCGGCCGCGTACGAGAGCGCTGCGACCGCGAGCGCCGAGGCGAGGCGCTGCTTCACTGCCCCCTCCGCGCGACCGACCGCACCAGTTCAGTGAAGCGCCCGAGCGCCTGGTCGGGCTCTTCCGGCGCCTCGGACGCCACCAGCGCGCCGCGCTCGTTGGGCGCGGCGAACTCCACGTCGTGCAGGTCGCGGTGCACCATCGGCCCCTGCGGCGTCGCGACGACCTCGTAGACCGACTGCGCCATCGCCGTGAGGTAGACCACGCCCGCCCCGCGTCGGAGAAAGAGCACCGCCTCCTCGCCCGCGCGCAGGTGCCCATCCCCCGGAACCGTCAGCGTCATGCCCTCGAGCGTTCCCCCGAACTGCCGGAGAGTAAGCTGCGTCGGCCCGTCTCCCTTCAAGTACTCGCGCACCTCGAGGCGCGTCAGAGTGAGGATGCGGGTCTCGTCTTCGTTCCACCGGGTGGCGGCGGGGCCCACCACGACGCGCACGACCAGCTCAGACTGCGCGATGTGCTGCTCCTGCGCGAGCTTCACCATCACCGTCGCGTGCACCGCGGCCGGCGCAGCCGCGAGCCCGACCGCCAAAGCGAGCGAAGAGATCAGATGCCGGCGTGAGTCCATGAGACACGAGCTCCTTTGCGTGTTTCGCGTGCGGGTGTTTCGACGTGACGAGAGCGCCTCGCGAGGCGCCCACTCTAACCCTACGTCCGGGCCAATGGGTGGACCAACGGAGCACCGTCGTCCACACGGGTACGCTCGAGGTTACAGAGAAACCATGACCCGTAGTACAACCCGCTCCTGCGAGCGTTGGCGGGGGCTCCCGGGACGCCGCCCTGGCCGCGCTCGCCCGCGGCCCGTGGTGGCTGCCGAGACAGCCATGGGGTTCCTCGACGCCAACAAGTCCTGAGCAGGGATGCTGGATTCGCATCGGAAACACATGGTTTTCAGGTGAATCTACCGTCACGTCGAGCCCCAGGGCGGCGTCCTCAAAAGCTCTGGTTTTCCAGGCCTGCTCGTCGCCGCGGGCTGAAGCCCACGGCACGGTGCAGTGAAGGCCGCCGAGCGGCCTGTTCGATGTCATCGCCAGTGGTCAGCCCGCTTGCGGGCTTCACTGGCGGTGCCGTGGGCTTCAGCCCGCGGCGACGAGCAGGCCTGGAAAACCAGAACTTTTGAGGACGCCTCCCTGCGTCGAGCCCACACCCCCCATCGGCGCTGACCGTCGATCGCCTGGTCGCCGGGTTCAGCCGACGGTTTCGATTTCCGTGCTGGTGTCCACACGCAGCCGCATCTCGAACCGGAATCCAGGCCCCTGGCTGGTCTGAATCCGCGCGCGCAACTGTCGGGCCAGCGCCTGGATGATCCGGGTGCCCAGCGATCGGTTGGCCCCCTTCCCCCAAGGCTCGCGCAGTCCGGGCCCGTCGTCGACGACCGAGACGACGAGGTCAGCGTCGCGCGCGAGCACTGTGATGAGCAGGCGGCAGCGGCCGTCGGCCGAGCGACCGTGCTTGAGCGCGTTGGCGATCACCTCGTTCAGGATCAGGCCGCACGGCAGGGCCGTGCCGATCGGCACCGTGATCAGCTCGGTGTCCAACTTCAAATCCGCGCGCGGCTCGAGCGCGCCGACGAGCGTGCGCGCCAGGGATTCGGTGTACGCACCGAGCTCGATGCTCGACAGGTCGTCGCGCGAGTACAGCTGCTCGTGGATGAGCGCCATCGCGCGTACGCGGTAGATGCTGTCCAGCAGCACTTCGCGGAGCGGCGTCGCGGAATGCACGTCGGTCTGCATGCCGAGCAGGCTCGCGATAATCTGCAGGTTGTTCTTGACGCGGTGGTGCACCTCTTTGAGCAAGAGTTCGCGCTCGGAGAGAGCGCGCCGCAGCTGTGCCGTCCGATCGTCGACCTCGCTCTCGAGGTGCGCGGCAAACGTGCGCAACTCCTGGTTCGCCAGGTACAGTTCGAGGCTCTTCTCCTCGAGCAGACGCTCCGCGGTTTGCCGGGCGCTGCGCTCACGTTCGAGGCGGCGCTGCCATTTTTCGTCCTCGTCACTCACGGCACCGACTCGCGGAAGAGCCGGAACTGCACACCGCCCGACTCGTGCGGCTGGCGCTCGATCCGCATGGGCTCACCGAAATACGCGACGGCGCCGACGATCAGGCCCTCGGCGAGATCCTCGAGATGCCGACTGGAGCGATACAATACCGTCATCGTCGTTTCGGTGCGCTCGAGAACGTTGAGCTGCGGGAGCTCGGCGTCGGAGTACAGCTTGTGGACCTCGACGTGAATGACCGCGTTTACGTCCGCCAGGAACGCGAAGACGCCGTCGACGGCGAAGAACCGGGGGAACCGATCGTGGAAGCGCCCGAGCAGGTGCACGCCGAACGTACGCAGCGCCTCGGGTACCGTCGTCTGCGTGTGCTTCGCATACGCCACGACGAGGTTCGTCATCTCGTGGTGGTCGTAGGTCCCCACCGCCGTGTACGCCCCGCCATTGGGCGGTGCTGCGTCGTGGAGAACGGCATCAAGAAGATCCTCGGAGTGCACGGAGCGAACCATTTCGAGAAACTCGGTGAAGACAACGCCTTTCATGACACTCCTCCGCAGCGATATTGGATGTAGGTACGGGCCATTCCATCGCTCTCTCCTCGTCCCGGCCGTCGGCGGCCGTCGGAGTTCGCGAGATGCGCCCAGACGTCGAGGGATCACAGTACAACGCGACGACGTGAGGGTGCTACCACACAACGAACCGCGCGACACGGACGGCCGGTGACGCGGCGCTGGGCGTCTTTGCTCAGGCGGCAGTGACCTGGCCCTGGCCGGTCACGCTCGACGCGTGGCTTGTCGCGCAGCACTGCTGATTCGGGCTGTGCAGCTTGTCGCGGACGGTCATCTCGCGCAGCCCCGCGTCGAGCCGCGGCGCGATGAACCACCAGTCGTATCACCCGGTGGCGCAGGGTGCCCGAGCGCGACGGCGCGGCGCGGCGCAGCGTCATCGTCGGCCCCATCTGCGAGAGCGGCGACGTGCTCACGGAGGAGCGCATGATCCCGATGCCCGAGGAGGGCGACCTGGCCATCGTCGGCAACGCCAGGCCCTACGGCTTCGCGATGGCGTCGCACGAGCACCTCCGCGCGCAGCCCGCGGAGGTGCTCATCGATCAGGGCGAAGGTGTCGGTGGCCCGGTCGCGGGAGAACTACCGCGACGTGGTGCGCCGCCGCGACGTGCGCG
>Ga0247843_1002531_pt1 | contig 32816 bp, 31 predicted proteins | sample LaCruzMarch2017__FD_192420 | JGI IMG/M metagenome (GOLD analysis project Ga0247843, IMG submission 192420) | Freshwater microbial communities from meromictic Lake La Cruz, Castile-La Mancha, Spain - LaCruzMarch2017_8m | ecosystem: Environmental > Aquatic > Freshwater > Lake | place: Spain... | reverse complement strand
GGCCGGCCTCTACGCCGGTGTGCAAAATATCGGCTTTGCGGCGCTGATGTTGTTTCAACCGACAAATCCGATCGTGCAGCAATCGATGTCAAAATCCCGCCGCGAGGAAAACCACGCTGAGGCCGCGGAGGTGGCCCAGACCTTCCTGCGAGTGGCGCTGATCTACGGCGGCATTCTCATCTCGCTCGGGGTCTTCTCGGAAGAAATCAGCGTGTTTTTGCTGGGTGAAAAATTCAAGGAGTCCGGGCCAGTGCTGGCGGTGCTGCTGGTGGCGGCGGCCTTTCGTATTCAAGCGCTGGCTGGCCGGACGCTGATTGCCACGGCAGGCGAAAAGGTCTCCATCCTCTTGCCGCTTTTGGTGCTGATTGCCATCGGCCTCGCGGGCTTTGCGATTGTGACCCCCGTGGAGGGCCTTCTTGGAGCGGCTGTCGTCGCGGCTCTGATGGCTCTCGGGACTGCTTATCTCTCGCTGCGCGACGGGGTGCGGTTGCTGAATCTCCGTTACCCGTGGGCAACATTCGCACGGGTGGTGGTGGCTGGTGCCGCCACAGCGGGCCTGGGTTGCGGGCTACGCGGATTCGGGCTTCATGTGCTGGTGGACCTGACGCTGGCTACCCTGTGTTACGGTGCCCTGCTGCTGCTCCTGCGAGAGTGGAGGCCAACCCGCCAGAGGCTCCGCGATTTGGCAAAACGCATTGCAAACCTTCCGAAGTGGGCCTGAGCGACATCCTGCGCTTCCGAAGGAGAATCCACGGCCCCTCCCTTCGCTCGGATTGCGGCCTTTGTCCGTTGGCCCTCTATCGAAAGAACCAGCCCGTTTTTCCTCGCCCCACTCATTCTTCCGCCGGTTCATTCCAGTTATGGAAGAATCCGGCGACGACCATGGTGGCGAGGAGACCTCAGCGGTTAGGTTTTTTCGCCATGTTTTGGCGGGAGGAAAAAGTCCCGAGCGTCTTGTATCGGATGATTTCCGAACGCCTGATTAGTGCTGAATGGGCTGCGGTGGGTAGTAGGGCTGCTGCGGAACGTAATACTGAGGCTGGAGGACCTGCTGTGGAGGCTGCGGGGCTTGGGGGGGCGCCTGCACCTTGAGCCATTCGGCTTCCACGAGGTCTTCCAAGAGCTGCGAAATCGAGCGGCGGCGCTTGGCTGCGAGCTTCTCGGCGTAGAGTCGAATCTCCGGGTGGATGGTTAGGTTGAGTTTGCCGCGCAATTGGCGGTTGGGGTCGCGTTGTCTTGACATGCTCTCCACTCAATCGATGCGCGCGGATAAGGCAAACTTATTTTCACAAGAAATGCGGTCTTTTTATTTGATGCTTGGCGTGATGGGGAATCTGGGGGGCATAAAAACGCCACCCGGTGTGAGTCCGGATGGCGTTTTTTTGTTGGTTGTTGCTGTGGGGATTGATGGGGACAACCCGAACAGGCAGCGATGATGTCCCATCGGTAAATACCCAACTATAGGGAATTTTCCCTACTGAGACTCAGGGGTCTGCCCGAGGGAGCATCCGTGCGGACGAGCTCGTGGCGCGGTGTGTGGAAAATCACTCCTTCGGAATAGTGATCTCAAGGCGGCCATTTTTATGGAGCATGGTGAGTTGGCTGCCGTTGGCGGGGCTTGGGAGGGTGAGGGTCTGGGTCGTGGCGCCGCTGTGGAGGCTGGCGGCCCCGTTGGCGTTTGTTTTTTGCTGTTGTTTGGAGGTGATGGTGACGAGGCGGCCGTTGTCGACATTGACGCTGATATTTCCGGCCTCCTCTTCGGGGAGGTTGGCGACAAGGAGATATTTGTCGGCGTGCTCCTCGATCTCGAACGTGGGGGGGTAGGAGGTCCTGCCGGAAGGTGGGGCCATCCCGCTGAGGAGCGCGTTCAAGAGGTCGCTCGCCTTTGTGCCCGCACCCTGGGGATCCGCATTCCGGTTGATTTGCCGGACCATTGCATCGGCCTGCGAGAGAACTTGGTCGCGGAGGGAGTCGAAGGATGTGAGGTCTCCGCCGAACAGTTCCTGCGTGGGCCAGGAGGGATTGGCGTTGGTGAGGGCTGGCGTGCCTTTTGGGATGGTGATGACGAGTTGGGCGTTGTCGCGCTTGATGCCAAGAGCGGCGTCGGCTTGGGCTTGGGGGAGGGAGAGGCGTTGTTCGTGGCGGGTTCCGTTGGGAGTGGTTCCCGAGTCAAGGTGGAGTGTGGAGCCCGAGAGGCGGACATGGACGTCGGACGTTTCGGGCGCTGCAACCCGCACGGTGTAGGTGGCGGAGTTTTCTTCAACGGTGAGGGAGGAATTCAGCACCGGTGTGGGGGTGTTGGAGTCCTGTGCGCGGGCGTTCAGGACGAGGAGTGGGGCGAGAGGCAGGATGAGCGAGGCTCCGCGGGCGAGGAGGCTTTTTGAAAAAGGGTTCATAGATGGGTCTGGCGGCATAGTGGAGAGACACGTGGCTGCGCGGATCGTTCAACTGCGCGTCCGGAGCAGGAGGGCCCAGCCTGCGAGCAGGAGCAAGCCACCGAGGGGGGTAATGGCGCCGAGCCAGCGGACATCGGTAATGGCCAGCAGATAGAGGGAGCCCGAGAAAATGCCGATGCCACCCAGCCATATCCACACGGTCAGGGGGTGTTTTTCCGATGCCCACAGGGCGGCGACGGCGTGGACGAGATGATAGAGCACGGCGGTTTGCCAGATGGCGTTGGTATCGTTTGCGGTGAGGACATCCTTCAACCCGTGTGCTCCGAAGGCTCCAAGGGAAACGCCCAGAAATCCGGTCACGGCGGCTGCTTTTGTTGCATTCATCGCCGGGGACGATGGCATGAAAGCCGTGCGAGAGACAATAAACCTCTTTGCGCTCGGCGGGACTCTTGCGAACCAATAAAAACGGGGGGCAAAAAGGGGATGCGCGGGAGTCGTTGCGAGGTTCCGGGGCTCTCTTTCGGGAACCTTGCCTGATCTCCCGCGCAATCAGGTGCGGCGTGGGGGGGACAGACTCGAAGGGACTGCGGGGTGGTTTCTCACGGGCTGGCGTGAAAAGTGCTTGTGCAAGCAGCATCCGTGCCTATTCTCGGCACACTAATTATGGCTGGCATGCAACAAGTCGCGGGAATGGCGATGCAGCAAACGCTGTCGCCCCAAATGCAGCAAAGTCTGCAGATTCTTCAAGCCCCTCTCACGGAGCTGCGGGAGTTGGTGGATACCGAGCTGAGGGCGAATCCCGCCCTCGAGGAGATCATCCCCGATAAGCCCATCGAAACCCGGCGCGAGGAGACAAGCAAGCTGGACGAGCAGTGGAACGAATACTACGCGCAGCGTTCCTCCGCCGAGCCTTGGACGCGCGAGGCTCTCGAGAAGCGCCAGCATTTTCTCGATTCCCAAGTCCGCTCCGCCACGCTCTCCGAGCATCTTCTGGAGCAACTCTACACGGCCTCATGGCCGAAGGACGACGCCTCCATCGCGGTCGAAATCATCGGCAATCTCGACGAGGGCGGCTACCTTCGCGCATCGGTCGAGGAGATCGCGGCCGTGTGTGACACTCTTCCTCTGGACGTCGAGCGGATTCTCGAAAAAGTCCAGACGTTCGATCCGGTGGGTGTCGGTGCGCGAGATCTCGCCGAGTGTCTGCTTCTCCAGCTTAAAAACCAAGGCCGCCAGTATTCCACAGAGTCCCGCATCGTCCGGCATTATTTGGACGAACTGGGACGCAAAAAACTCAACGAGATCGCCAAGGCCCTCGACTTGGAGGCCCCTGAAATCCAGCATGCCGCCGAGGTCATCTCCGGCCTCGACCCGATGCCGGGCCGCGCGTTCGCCTCGGATACCAACCAGGTCGTCACGCCGGAGGTCATCGTCGAGCGCGAGGATGACGACTACACGGTGAGCCTCAACAGCGATGAAATCCCACGCCTTCGCATCTCCGATGCCTATAAGGATATGCTCGCCGGGAACTCCAAAGAAGTCCGCGACTACCTGCGTGACAAAATCCGCGGTGGAAACTTTTTCATCAAAAGCATCCAGCAACGTCAGCAGACGATTCTGAATATTGGACGCGAAATCGTCATCCGGCAACGCGAGTTCATGGACTACGGGCCCTCGCACCTCAAGCCGATGACGATGAGCCAAGTCGCCGACGCCGTCGGGGTGCACGAGACCACGGTCAGTCGGGCCGCCTCCGGCAAGTTCATCGCCACTCCGCAGGGGATCTTCGAAATCAAATACTTTTTTACCTCCGGCTACACGAACAGCGACGGCGAGAGCGTAAGCAACGAGAGCGTTCGCCAAGCCATCGCCCAGATCGTGCGTGAGGAAAACAACGGTCGACCCTACAGCGACCAGGACATCGTGAAGCTCCTCTCGGACCGCGGTCTCGGCGTGGCCCGCCGCACGGTGGCCAAATACCGCGAGCAACTCGGCATCCTCCCCAGCCATTTGCGCAAGGCATTCTAACCGCCTCGGGAAATCTTTTTCAGGCACAGGGCGTTTTTTTAGAGTCATGAAACGCCCGGCAAGCTTCTAATGGACGGAGGTTCCCGTCTTTCCATGAGAATGTCCCCTCCGCTCTTCCGCAAGCTCCCCGTTTTTCCACTGCTCCTCGCGGTGCTTCTTTTCCAAGGCGCCGGATTCGCCCAAGGTATCCCTTGGGGGGGCTACGAGGTTCGCACCGACCGGGTGATGGCGAAGTTCAAGGAGGTGAAGGCGGGGAGGGCCGCCGCGGCAGCTCTTCCGGATGTGGCAGGGGTTCGCCGTTTCCAGACGATCCCCTCGGTGGTTGTGATTGATCTCGCCGCCTCCCGCACGGCGGCAGCCACTAGGAGCGGGAAGCCGAGCCCTGACGCGGCTGCGGCGGAGTTGGCCTCCCGCATCAAGAAACTCAAGGCTTCCGGACTTTTTGACTACGTCGAGCCGGATTACATTGTTCACGCAAACACCCTCCCGGCGGATGAGGCGTTCACGGATGGGCGGCTGTGGGGACTTCGCAACACGGGCCAGGGCGGCGGCCTCGCTGGGGCGGATATCGACGCCGTCACTGCCTGGCAGTCCACCACTGGCAGCCGAAGCGTGGTCGTCGCGGTGATCGATACCGGCATCCGGCACACCCACCAGGATCTCGTTGCCAATATGTGGCGGAATCCCGGTGAGACGGCCGGCAACGGCATCGATGATGACGGGAACGGCTATATCGACGACGTTTTCGGCATCAACGCCCTCACTGGAGCGCCGGATCCGATGGATGACAACAACCACGGCACACACTGCGCGGGGACCATCGGGGCGGTGGCCAATGGAGGGGGGCCGCACGTGGGCGTTGCCTGGAATGTCCAACTCATGGGTCTCAAATTCCTCGACGCCGAGGGCAGTGGCTCCTTGTCCGATGCCATCACCTGCATCGACTACGCGATTGCCAAAAGAGCCGATGTCATGAGCAACAGCTGGGGCGGCGGCGGCTTCTCGCAATCCCTCGCCGACGCCATCGAGCGGGCGAACGCGGCGGGCATCCTTTTTATTGCCGCAGCAGGCAACGAGGCGGCGGATAACGATCAAGTGCCCAGCTACCCGGCCTCCTACGAAAACGCGAACGTCGTGTCCGTGGCGGCGCTCGACCGTTCGGACCAGTTGGCGGGCTTTTCCTGCTATGGGGCCACAAGCGTGGATATCGGTGCTCCCGGTGTGGCGATCTTCTCTTCCACGGCGGATTCGGACACGGCGTATGACCTCTACAGCGGGACCAGCATGGCCACGCCGCATGTGTCGGGTGTTGTCGCCTTGCTGAAATCGCGCTACCCCGCGGCTCTGATGCCCGAACTCCGCAACCGCCTCCTCCAGTCGGCGCGCAGGGTCTCCTCGCTGGCGGGGAAATGCGTGACCGGGGGCGCGCTCGACGCCGCGGCTGCGCTCACTGTCGAGGCGGATGGCATTCTTGAAGTCGCTGTGTCTTCGCAGCCTGCCGTTCTGGCCTCCGGCAGCGAGGCCACCCTGCGCGTAGCGGTCGCCGACCTTTTCCCGCTGTCGGGAGCGACCGTGAGCGGAAGCTTCGGTGACGCCGCATCGAGAGGGTTTTTTGACAACGGAGCCTTCCCCGACGCGATCGCAAACGACGGCATCTACAGCGCCCGCGTCACCGTTCCCGACACGTCCGCCTCCTCGATCCGCCTCTCCCTCTTTATCTCCGCACCGGGAAAACAGACGGCGTTTGCGGACTTCGACCTTCCTATCATTCAAGCGCCCGAGAATGACGATTTCGCCGACCGCACCGAGATCGGGCCCGGCCAAACCACCTCAACCGGCAGCAATGGGAACTCCTCAAGGGAGCCGGGCGAGCCCGCGAATCCCGTCGGCGCGGGGGGCAAGTCGGTGTGGTGGAGTTGGACGTCGGGGGTCGCCGGCAATGTGACCATCACCACCACTGGCAGCAACTTCGACACCACCTTGGCCGTTTACACGGGAGATGACCTCGGCGCTCTCGTGCTTATGGGGGCAAACGACGACTCGCAGTCACTCCAAAGCGCCGTCACTTTCCCAGCGGCGATCGGCGTCTCCTACGCGATTCAAGTGGACGGCTACGCGGGCGAGACGGGAGCTGTCGTTCTCAACCATCCCCTGCCCGGGGCCGGCGCGGAGGCACCTCCGGTGATCGCCCGCGAGCCGAGGGATGCCGCAGTCGCCATTGGCGATCCCCTCGTGCTGCAAGTCGAGGCGCTCGGAGCGGGGACGCTTTCCTATCAGTGGTTTTTCAACGGGGAACCCCTCGCCGGCGCGGACGACGCCGAGTTTTTTGTTTCCCAAACCACCCTCGCGAATGGCGGCGTTTACCGCGTTGCCGTCGCGAACTCCAATGGACAAACTCTCAGTCGCAACGTTTCGGTGGCCATTGAATTGACCCGGGTGCGTCCGCCGAATGACAACTTCGCGGAGGCCAACAGCCTCGCCGGAACGAGTGGCGTCACCACCGGCACAAACCGCGCAGCAAGCGCCGAGGCGGGAGAACCCAACCATGCCGGAGCGTCCGACCCAGTGCTGTCCGTCTGGTGGCGGTGGACTGCTCCTGCGGATGGACTTCTCGAGCTGGATACCTCCGGCAGCAACTTCAACACAACTCTCGCCATCTATACCGGCGGGGCCGTGAATGCGTTGCTCGAGGTGGCGGCCGACGATGATGGCAGTGAGGACCAAACGAGCGTTCTTTCCCTGCAGGTCCGGCAAGGCACGGTTTACCACATCGCGGTGGCCGGCCATCTGGGTGCCACTGGAACCGTCTTCCTCAATCACAACCTTACCGCCGCAGGCGATGTGCCGCCCAATGACGACTTCTCCCACCGCGCTGTCTTCCCGGAGGCCGGTGCCATCGGGACGAACATCGCCGCCACCGGCGAACCCGGCGAGCGCAACCATGCCGCCTTTGCGGTTCCGATTGAATCCGTCTGGTGGGAGTGGACAGCAGAGACCGACGGGGCCGCCACGTTCGATACCTTCGGAAGCGACTACGATACCGTTCTGGCCGTTTACACGGGCGACTCGGTCGGCAACCTCACACTGGTCGCGGAGAATGACGACTCCGAGGGCCTTCAGAGTCGGGTGGATTTCAACGCCGGGGCTGGCGAGACCTACATGATCGCGGTGGATGGCTACAATTCCGCGGAGGGCTCGATCGCTCTCAATCGATCCTTCATCGCACGCCGGATGACCGTCGTCGGCGATAGGGATCCCCTCCTTTGGCGCCCGGATTTGAATTACCTCCGGATGCACTGGTCCTCAATGAATCAGCGCTGGGAGGCAATGCTGCAGTTCCGCAAAGCCGGCACTGCGCAATTCAAATTCGCCGTGGGCCCGACCTGGGCGGAGCCGAATTATGGTTTGAATCCGAGTGATCCCGGACGCGTGGTCCGGGATGGTGGAAACCTCTCGATCGCCGTCGCTGCTGGCCAATACGTGTTTTTCGCATTTGACGAGGTCACACTCACCTACTTCGTCGCCACTGTCTCGGAGCAGGATGCGGACGGCGACGGGCTCCCGGATGCGTGGCAGGAATTTCACGAGGTTGATCTCGCGGAAAACGACGCCGACGGGGACGGGATCACAAACGGTGAGGAATTCCAGCGTGGAACGAACCCAGCCGTCTTCGACCAAGGCATCCACATCGCCGGGGCGTTCAATGGGTGGAGCCTTGTGGCAAATCCCATGCAGCACCTTGGCAGTGGACGCTGGCGTGCATTCCTCAACGGGCCGTTGACCGGTGTCTTTAAATTCCAAAACGGTTCCTGGGAGCGAAATTGGGGGGAGGATTCCGTGCCATCCGACGGGGTGGCCGACTCCTATGGTGGCGATATTGCTTGGCCTGTGCTCGGCGAGGGGTGGTGGCAAATCGACTTCAACGAAATCACACTCGACTACCGAATCTCGCTCGCGCCAGCCGGCGTTTCGTTTTCCGATTGGCTCGCGGTTTTTCTACTGCCCTCGAATGCGGATCCGCTGAGCGACGAGGATGCCGACGGGCTCAGCCTCATCGAGGAGTTTGCCCTCGGTGCGGATCCCCACCTCTCGGACGGGAATTGGTTTGCCCCCACCGTTCTGACGACCGGATCCGATTTGGTCCTGACTTGGTTGCAAAGAACCGACCGCGTCGGGGTCGTCGTTGTCCCCAAGGGCGCGGAGGCCATCGAGGATCGAGAGGGTCGGATCACGCTGGCGGCCGTTGCGATCCAGGACCAGCGCGGAGTGCCGGAGGGGTTCGTCCTCATGCAGGCCACGATGGCCGTTACGGGCTCGAAGGGATTTATGTGGCTTGAGACCTCGATGCCTTGAGGCCTGCGATGCGCTTGGAACTCCTTTTTTAGCCGCGATCGCATTAGGATTTTTCCATGCCCTACGCCTGCCGTTTACATGCCTTCGGATCGCACCCGCCCGCCTTGCGCGTCGAGTTCCTGCCCGCCCGGGAGCCCGCTCCCGGCGAGGTGGTGCTGGGAATGCTTGCCGCACCGGTGAACCCCGCGGATCTCAATGTGATCGAGGGCACCTACGGCGAACTGCCGGAGTTGCCGGCCACCATCGGCAACGAAGGGTGCGGGGAGATTTTAAAAATCGGTGCCGATGTGCAGGGATGGAATGTGGGGGATTTAGCGTTGCCCCTGCAGCAAGGCACTTGGGCGAGCGAGATGCGGCTTCCCGCTGGGGCCCTGATTCCGCTGCCGCGAGGTGTGGACCCGCTGCAAGCGGCGATGCTTGGCGTGAATCCGGCCACGGCCTGGCGGATGCTCCACGATTTCACCACGCTGCGGGAGGGCGATTGGATCGTCCAGAACGCTGCGAACTCGGGAGTCGGCCGCGCGGTGATCCAACTCGCCCGGGCCTTGGGCTTGCGCACGCTCAATGTCGTGCGCCGGGCGGAGTTGATTGACGAACTTCTGGGCATCGGGGCGGATGTGGTCGTCGCCGAAGAAACCGACCTTCGCACGCATGCCGACTCGCTCTGTGGCTCCGTGCGGCCCAAGCTGGGTCTCAACGCGGTCGGGGGGGCGAGTGCTCTCAACATTGCCAACGCTCTGGCTCCGGATGCCACCTTGGTCACCTATGGAGCCATGTCCCGGCAGCCCCTCAAAATTCCCAATGGCCTCCTCATTTTTAAAAATCTCGCCATCCGTGGATTCTGGCTCCGGCGTTGGAGGGAGTCGGCCACCGAAGCGGAGGTGCGCGCGACCTATGAATCCCTCGCTGGCTTCTTGGCGAAGGGGGGGTTGCACACGCCGGTGCACAGCGTCCACCCCCTCGGCGATGTGCTCGAAGCTGTCGCCGAGGCGGCCCTCGAGCGGCGCGGCGGCAAGGTGTTGCTGCAACTCGATAGCTGTGGCGCTCAGGATCCCGGCGCGCGCAACGATACCTCGGGGCAATAGATCGCGGCCGGCTCGGCCTTCCACCAATTCCCCGTGCGGGCGCGGTCGGCGGGATCCGTAAAGAGGTAGGTGTCGCTCAGCGCGCGCACAAAACGCGGCGGCGCGTGCGGAAACGGATTGTGGTCGAACAGGGCCAGAACATCCTTGTCGCCGCGTAGCAGGCAGCCGAGGAGCGATTGGAACCACGGTGTCGTCTCGAACCGCCCCAGCGCGGCAAACCACATTTGCCAGTCAAGGCGTGGTTGGTAGGGAGCCACAAGGGGAGGGGGACGATTCAGCGCCCCCGGCGCCCAGCGAAAGCGATACGTCTCCCAAGTCAATCCGTCCCGACTGCCTTGGATGAGGATTTCCCGGCGCTCGGTCGTCATCACCGCGAAGAGCCCGTAGGAGTTGACAGTGCGGAACGGCGCGACCAGGGAGTGAATGTTGGCGAGGGGTTTTAAAAGCTCCGGAACGACGCGGAAGCTCATGCTCAGGGGAACAAGAGAAAGCACAAGGAGGAAGGAACACACCGGAATGCGGAGCCAACGGGTCGTGAAAACGGGAGGGCGACCCGACGGCCCATGGCGCGCGCGGAGGAACCGGGGCCAGGTTTTGTCGTCGATGAGAAGGAGGCACAGCGCCACGGTGAGGAGGTTGAAAAACGCATAGTTGCCCGTGAGGGCGATTCCGGCCTGGAGGGCGATGGTGGCTAGCGCTGCGGCCGTGCGGGGAATGCGCGGCAGGAAAAACGCGAAGGGAACCAGAAGCTCGATTACGAACATGCCCGCGCAGGCGGCTTGCAGGATTTCCGGCGGCCAATGCTGGACGAACCATGCAGCGGGAGTCGGCAACGGTTGGGTGAGAAAATGGTGGTTCAGCGCGGTGAGGTTCCGCCATTCCGGATCCCCGCTGACAAGCTTCACCACGCCGGCGCAGAACATGAGGCGGAACAAGAGGGCGATCGTGGCGAAGCGCGCCAAACGCGGCGGATCGGCCCGCAGCCAGCCGGGAGATAATTTCCAAGGTGCCAGAAAGATCGCGAGGAAACCGGTTTCAATGAGCAACGCGTCCCATTGGAAATTGTAGAAATCCTGCCCCGCCACGGTCAGGGAGAGCGTCACGGCCCACAGGATGAGAAAACAGAGCGGCTGCAGGATGCCCAGCAGGGCTGCTCCGGCGGCGACCATGCCAATCACGGAGAGGGCACTCACCACCGCGTCGCTGGGCGCGAGCCAGACGAGGGATGGCATGAGCCGGAAACTTTCCGGGCCGAACCGCTGGTGCACGGATTCGAAGACAGGCGCAACAGGAAGGACGCCGCCGGAGCCGATGAGGCCTGGGGCTTGGATCTGAAAAGACACCAGCGCAATCAAAAACACCAGTGCCAGCAGGCGCAGGAACAGGCCGTTTGCGATGGCGTAGGTCGGACGCGTTGCCGTCGAGCCCCAGAGGATCTTCGTGAGCCTGGAAAAAGCAACCCGGTTCGCAGCGACGAGACCGTAGGCGGCATCCATGGCAGCCTGGAAGAGCGGCAGGCGCCGGTGCGCTTGGAGGGCAACCCGCGCGGCGATGCTGTGAGGGGCCGTGATTTCCAACACCGCGCGCGCCCCGGAGCATCGGGAGCCATCCCGTCGGATGAGCTGCACGGCCCGCTCGAAATCTGCGGCGGGGATCAGAGGAAAATCCGAGGCAACCTCGCTGGCGGGCTTGTATACCACGGAATCGCCAGTGGTTTCCTCCCACCGGGCGATCCACTTCCGGCAGAACCCACAATCGCCATCGTAGATTAGGAGAGGCTTGTCGGATTTCATGGCTCGAGGGGATGTTCATAACCGACCGGGCGGATTTTGCAAATGCCCGCAGCTTGCACGGCTCCGCGATTTCGGGCATGCGTGAAGCTATGCGAATCGGACTTGCGACGGATCATGGCGGATTTGGACTGAAGGAGGAACTCCTCCAACGCCTCAAGGCGGAGGGTCACGAGGTGGTGGACTTCGGCGCCCACGCGCTGAATCCCACAGACGACTACCCGGATTTTGTTTTTCCTCTTGCCCGCGCCGTGGCCGCCGGCGAGTGCGAGCGTGGCATTGCCATCTGCGGAAGCGGAGTGGGAGCCTCCCTCTGTGCCAATCAGGTGCTGGGAGCGAGGGCCTGTCTCGTCCACGATCACTTCTCGGCAAAGCAGGGCGTGGAGGATGACCACATGAACATCCTCTGCATGGGAGGCCGCACGATCGGCCCGGAGGTCGCCTGGGACCTTGTGGCCACATTCGTCGAGGCGCGCTTCAGCGGCGAACCCCGGCACATCCGCCGCCTCGAAAAAGTGGCTGCGGGCCGTTCCTGATCATTCCCTCTTCGGGGGCACCTTGACGAAAAACGTTCCGATCGGTGGAAGAACCGCCGAGGAGGAGGGGTCGGCCTGCGTGGCTAAAAAATCCGCACGGGAATATGCTCATTGAGGCTGTTGCATTGGGGACAGCGGGTGAGGGGCGTGGAGGGGGCGGCCCTGTATTGGAGGGAGCAAACGGGACATTGGATCCAGTGGCGGAGTTTTCCGCGCTCGCGGTGGCGACGGGCGATCTCGTAGCCGATCCAGACCAGGAGTATGCCTGCGAGAAAGATCAGGAGCCCCGTGAAAACGAGCCAGGGGAGCTGCATGCGAATCATGGTTGGCGGGGGGCGATGTCGGAGCCCCAGTGGAAGGTGATGAAGCCCCACTCCGTGTGCGGATTCCCGGAGCGGGTGAATGTGAGTGTGGCCAAGATTTTCATGGCAGCGAGGTCGAGGGGGACATCGCCGGAGGATTGATCGGGGACGAGATGGGCCACGGTGCCGTCCGGCAGAACGCCGAGAAGAAAGGAGGCGGAGTCCGGCGGGGTGGACAAGGAGGTCGTGAGGTGGAAGTCGGGTGGCAGGGCCGGGAGGCGCCCGGCGAGATTCGCGGATGCGGTGAGGCGTGTGGATCGAGCGGAAGTTGGTGCCGTGGGGGGAGGGGATTTTTGGGGAAGAGGAACCGGGCCCGCAAAGGATGGCGGGGTTTCGCGTGGTTTGAGGCTGGAGGGAGGGTTGATGAGGGCCGGCTTGGCGGAGACGTATTGGGGCACGTAGGTGGCGATGGTGGTGGGTTCGGAGCGGGGGAGTCCTCGTCCGGGAGCGAAAAGTGCTGGGTCGTTCGAGGCGAGCAGGCTTTCGACTTGGGCGAGGTCGGGGCTGCCTTGGGGGAGGAAGTAAACACGGGCGGGGCGGGGGCCGTCGAATTCGGGTGGCGGATAAGCGATCGAAAAGAGGAAGAAAATCGCGGAGTGGGCGATGGCGGCGGCGATGAGTGTCGCCGGGAGGAGCAGGTGGATGCGGTGGCGGTGGGGCCAGTCGAAGAGCAGCGGGGGAGGGGTTTTCACGGCTCCTCGGAGGTGGCAATGACGGTCGGGTAGCCGAGTGCGAGGGAGATGTTCATCACGGAGGTGAGTTTTTCCACCGGGGCGTGGCGGTCGATCTTGATGATGAGGGTGTGGCTGCGCGACGAGCGGGCCTGCAACTTTTCGCGAAGTTCCGGGAGGGAGGTTTCCTCATTTTCAAAATACACGGAGGAGAGTGGTGCTGCGACGATGCTGATGATGAGGGGGTCGCGTTGTGGAGCGAGAAGGAAGGGGGAGTCCGGCACGGTGACGCTCACGCCTGGCTGCAGCAGAAAAGACGTGCTGAGAATGACATAAAAAACCAGTGCGAGCACGACATCGAGCGATGGCGCGATGAACATGAGGGCGGGATGTGGGGCGGGCGAGCGCTGGAGTTTCACGCGGAGTCTCCGGGGTCGGACGGGGTCCGAAGGATTTCCAGCATTTCGATGGAGGCGCGTTCGATGTCGTGGAGGGCATCGTTGACGCGGGCGGAGAGGTAGCTGTGGGCGACAAAAGCGGGGATCGCCACGGAGAGAGCTGCGGCGGAGGTGAGCAGGCTTTCGTAGACGCCGCCGGCGATTTCCGCTGCGGTCGCGTAGCCTCCGTGGATGGTGATTTGTTGGAAGGCGGTGAGGAGGCCCATGATGGTGCCCAGCAAGCCGAGGAGCGGGGTGGCGAAGGCGATGGTGCCAAGGAGGGCGAGGTTGCGTTCCAGGCGGGGAATCTCGAGTTGGCCGGCCTCTTGGGCAATATCGCGCAGTTCCCTGCGGCTTGAGTTGTGGCAAAGCAACATGGCGTGAAGCACGCGGGGCACCGGGCCTGGAGTGGCGGCACATTCCTGGATGGCCTCGGCGTAGTTTTTGTTCTTGAGAAGATTTGCAAGCCCGCGCAGAAAGTCTCCCGTATGGATCGAGGCGCGGTGGAGGTAGATGAGGCGTTCGACGAAGACGCCGAGGGCGGTGATGCTGCAGGCAAGGATGAGCCACATCAGCGGGCCGCCTTTTTGGACGAGTTCCATCATAAGTTGCGATCTTTTAGTGGATCGGAGGCGGGGCGGCAATGGCATTCATGCTGGGGGCGGATGGAGAAGGGTTGACCATCTGGTTTGCCGCCATTAGGTAATTTGGTGCAATGAGGCGCTTATTCCTATTGTGGCTCGGACTTGGGATGATCCCTGTTTTTGTGCTCAATGGCGCACCTGCAGAGGTCCCTCCGACGCCTTGGGGAGCGGACTCCTGGCGACAGCAAATGGCGGATGACGTATCGCTTGCGGTGAAGGCCGATCCGGAGAGGGCTTCTGCGACTGTCAAGGCTGCGGTGCAAGACGTTGTCGGGCGGGAGGCGGGGGCGCGATCGGACGGGGACAAGACTGTTGCGGCGATTGTTGGTTCCGCTGTGGCGGCTTCTTCGTTGCAAAAGACGAGGCAGCTTGTTGCAGCGGCTGTCGGAGTGGATCCACAAAGTGCTCCCGGGATCGCTGCTGCCGTGGCGGCTGTTTTTCCCAGCGGGAGCGATTTTGATTCTGATAAGCCTGTCGGGCAAAAGATGCAACCTGGTGGCGTGAGGGTTGTGGAAGTGCGGGGAGCCAGTGTGAGCCTGGTTGGTGAGGGTGATGTGAGCGTGCCCCTCAGCGAGGGAATGTTCCTGCGGCAAGGGGCGAAAATTTCCACCGGGCCCGATGGCGCCGCGGTGCTGTTGTTCAAGAATGGATCGGTCGTGCGAATCCAGCCTGACACGGTTTTCTCGATAGATAAGTTTCTTCTCGAGCCTTTCGATTCGGATCCCATCGATTACCGGGTCATCGAGAACGAGCCTTCCCGATCTGTGACCCGCCTTGTTCTGGGGGAGGGGAAACTTTTTTTCGAGGTCTCCAAGCTGGATGCGAAGTCGAGCTTGGAGTTCAGCACGCCGTTGGGTAATGCGGGAATCCGTGGCACAAAAGGCTATGTGCAAAGCAATCCGAGGAACAAGGAGGCGCCTGTTTCCTTCGGTCTCTCGAGCGGGGCGGCCGAATTTCAAATGACCAATGGTTACAAAATGCGTGTTGTCGCCGGTGAGGTTTTCGCTTTTTTCGAAAGTGCGGGCGGCTCCTCTTTCATTGAAAATCCGCCCGGTTCGAAGGAAAGCCTGAGTGAGATTCCGAATGCCGTGGAGGGAATGCGGAATGCGATTCCTGAGAGGCCTTTCACAGGAGCCCCTGGCGTTGCCGCGGCCCAGGGAAGTTTGTCGCTCGCGCAGCAACAGGCTTTGCAGGATGCCGCTGAGAAGGGAACGGAGGCCCTTCTGGAAACCGTCGAGCAACTCGTCCGCCAATCTCCCGCCGATGCGGTCGAGATCGCTGGCGAGGCCGCCGCCCTCGCGCCGGATTCCGTGGAGAGGTTGACTCTGCTTATTGTCGGGCTGGAGCCTTCGCAAACGGTGGCTGTGGCGGCCGCTCTGGCAGCTGTCGTTCCATCGATGGCTGCGGAGATTGCCGCGATCGCGTCGAGATTCGATGAGGCGGGTTCGAATCTGGTGGCCAGCGCAGTTGCGGCTGTTGTTCCAGAATTGGCCGACCGCATTGTCGCGGCGGTCTCAATGGAATTTCCGTCCCAGGCGGTCGCGGTGGCTCTGGCAGTTGCGGCCGTTGTTCCCGGAAAAATGGCGGAAATCGCCCTGGCCGCGGCATCGGGTGCGCCCGATCAGGCAAGGGGAGTGGGCGATGCCTTGAGTGTTCTTGCCGCTTCGCAAGGCGACGAAATCTCCTCCGCTGTCAGGGAGGTCATTCAAAATTTTCAGGGAAGTCCATTTGAAAATCCCGGCGCTCTAGGCCAAAACCCTTCGGTTCTAAATCCTCCTCCGAGTGGGGAGCCCTCACCAGACCCCACCCCTCCTTCGACGCCGCCGCCGAGTCCAGTCCCTTCACCCTCGCCCAACCCGCCGGTTTCCCCGAGCGCCTGATTTTTTCTCACGCCACGCATGATGGAGAGCCTCACTCTGGAAAATCCCCCCGCCATGGCCGGACCGCGTTTCCGTTTTACAAGGCCCCTCGGATCTGTGGCTCCTGCGCTGTTGGTGGTCGCAGCCCTGGCGACAAGCGCCATTGCTTATGATCGGACATCCCTCGTTGGGGATCCCAACGCGGGTTCGGACGTTTTTTCGCTGGTGGAAGACGATCTTCCGATGGTGCCGTTGATGCCTGGTGAGCCGACGCTCGGCCCCGATGTTCTCTATGCGACACCAAGGGATGGGCTTGGTCCCATGCTGGATCCCAACGCGGATGGGATGCCGGCGTTTCCAGACGCCGACGCTGTGGACATGCCTGTGAGGGAGATCGAGGAGATCGGACTCGTCGAGGTTCCCGAGGAGGCCGAAGGCCGCATGTGGCGGATCCGGCCGATCATCGCGACGGGGGTCACGTATGATGACAATATTTTCATCACCAACACGGACCGGAAGGGGGATTTAATCTATAATATCGAGGCGGGATTCTCGTTCGATCTCGGTGATTACCGAGCCATCGAGGACAACGTCCTGATGCTGGAGTTGCTAGCGACCGGATTTTTCTTCAACGAATACAGTGCTCAGAACTCGCTCAACATGAGTTCCAACCTTTTCGGGCAATACCGATTCAACCAGTCTGTGGCGCAGCTCGAGAGCAGCCTGCAGTTTCTGGATGGGGCTGAGCGGCAGGTCGGTGCCTTCACCACCAGGATGCTGTTTTTGAACGCGCTTCGCTTTGTTTATGAATACAGCGACAAAACGGAGGTTGAATTCGAGGTCAACCAGCGCACCAGCTATTACCCCGACAATCTCAGCTCGTATTTTTACGAGGCCAGCACGGCGGCCGACTACTTGGTTTTTCCAAAAACAACCCTTGGATTGCAGGGGAAACTCGGCCTTGCCGATGTGCAGAGCAGCCCGGACATGTGGTATCAGACGATCAATGTGCGCTTCAATTATGCCTTGGCGGGAAAACTCGCCGTCAAGGCCAGCGGGGGTGCGCAGTTCAATGAATATGTGAGTGGCGGCGAGCCGATGCGGATTATTCCTGTGTTCTCGGTAGGAGCGGAGTATTTGCTTTTCCCTAAGACGACGCTGAATTTGCTAGCTTACCGCAACCTCCAAGCGTCGCCCTCCCTCGTAGGTCAGGACTACATTGCCACGGGTGGCGAGCTCGGGATGAGTCAAGAATTTGCGAGCAACCTTGCGTTCGCACTTGCCATGGGCTTCGAGAACGACACTTATGTAGCCAATACCGTGGCTACGGATGCTACCCGAGTTGACAACTTCTACTTTTTCCAACCCCGAATTTCCTACAATTTTCTGAAGTATCTCAAAGCCTCGCTCTCTTACGAATACCGTGCCAACGACTCCACAGCCGAGATAGACACCTGGTATGACAACCGTATGAATCTCGAATTGTCCGGCGACTTCTAGACCATGAGAACTCCTCTTGACCTCACCAAGAATCTCAAATCAAACATCCTTTATTTAAAGCGCATCCTCGTCTGCGTGGCCTTGGTTCTCGCTTGCCCGGCGCTGGGGGATGCGCAGGAGTGGATGAACTACAAGTTGGCACCGAACGACCTGCTTGATTTCCGAGTTTTTCAAGAACCCGAACTCGACGCCGTCGTGAGAATCTCGGGGGATGGACAGGCCAGCTTTCCGCTGATCGGCTCGCTACTGATCGGCGGGCGCACGGTTTCCGAGGCCAGCGACTTGATCCGCTCCCGCTACCGTGATGGATACTTGGTGAACCCACAAATCAGCCTCACCGTGCGATCTTACGCGAAGAAACTTTTTACCATTCTTGGCCAAGTGCAAAAGCCTGGCTCCTACGACATGCAGGGCACCAACCAGATCACACTTCTTCAGGCCATTGGGATGGCTGGCGGCTACACCAAGATCGCCGATCCCAGCAATGTGACCGTGAAACGCTTGGAACTTGGAGGCGAGCGCGTGCTCAAGGTTAATGCCAAGAGGATGGCTCGTGGTCAGGATCAGTCCTCGTTTTACATCAAAACCGGGGACGTTATTTCCGTTGGCGAGTCCATTTTCTAAGCCATGCCGGACATTTCCTCCCACCCCCATCTTCCGAACCACCAAGGGCAAAAGCCCCATTCGCCAGGGCCGATCCACTCCGCGATGGACGAGATGGGCTCACCCATCGACTTCCGGCGCATCCTCCATGTGCTCCTCCGCCGTTGGTGGATCATTGCGCTCGTCACCGGAATCGCCACGATCGCCACCGTTGGTCATGTGATGCGACTCCCCAAAATCTATGAGGCCAGAGCCGTCCTCCAAGTCCAACAACAGGAACAGCAGGTTGTCAAAATCCAAGGCGTCAGTGAGGAAAATCCCTCCACTGTCGACTTCATTAACACGGTCGTGCAGTCGCTCACCAGTCGCAACCTGATGCTCCGCATCGTCAAGACCAACACCCTCCGCAACAATCCCGCCTTCGTCACCCCAGGGTCGAATCCCACAGACATCCAGCTCGCTGACAAGATGCGCGGCAAGGTGAGGGTCCAGCTCCGCAAGGGCACCCGCCTCATCGACATCACGGTCGAGGATACCGACCCCGTTATGGCCCGCGACCTCGCCACCTCGCTGGTGAAGGAATTCCTCCGCGAAAACATCAGCCAGCGCGTTTCCGTTTCGCAGGTCGCGACCGAATTTCTCGCCGAGGAGGCCGAGAAACTTAAGCGCAAGCTCGAGGAGTCCGAATCCAAACTCCAGCGCTACAAAGAGGAAAAACAAGCCGTCTCGCTGGAGGACCGGCAGAACATTATCGTTGAACGCCTCCGCGAACTCAGCAGCAAGGTCACCGACGCCAAAGGCCTGCGCCTGCGCCTGGAGTCCGATATCGAGCAGGTCCGCACGGTCGGTCCCGAAAATGTCGAAGAACTCCTCCGCATCGGCAGCGTCGCCGAGATTCCCCAAGTCGCCGAGGCCCGCCAGCAACTCATGGCCGCGAACACCGAATTCGCTGCCCTCCAAGATCGCTATGGAGAGAAACACCCGAAGCACATCGCCGCCGGCACCCGCATCAACTCGCTCAAAAAAACCGTCGCCGAAAGCGTCTCCAAGGCAGGCGACATCCTCAACCGCCAATACGAATCCAGCGTCCAAACCGAGGAAAAGCTCGTCACCGCCCTCAAGGAGCAGGAAACCTCCGCGCTCGAACTCAACAAACTCGCCATCCCCTTCAATGTCCTCCTGCGCGATGTCGAGACCGATCGCACGCTCTACGACGCCGTCATCGCCCGCATGAAGGAGACCGCCCTCACCGCCGGCGTCGAGCAAACCCCCTTCAGCCTCGTTGAGGAGCCCCTCGTCCCCAGTCGCGCCTCCAAGCCCGACCGCAAACGCATGGTCGCCCTCGCCTTCGCCCTCTCCCTCGTCGCCGCCATCGGCGCCGTCGTCCTCGTCGACAGCCTCGACTCCTCCCTCCGCTCCGTGGACGAAGCCGAGAGCACACTCCACCTCCCCGCCCTCGTCGGCATCCCAAACCACAAACCGGTGAAGGTGAAAAAATCCAACCGCACCGGCACCCAACGCGACAAGTATCCCATCGCCAGCATCGAGGACCCCGCCTCCACGCTTGCCGAAGCCTACCGCACCCTCCGCGTCTCCCTCTCCATGCTCGGTCCCGAAGCCGAGCGCCGAGTCATTCTTTTCGTCAGCGCCATCCCCGAGGAGGGAAAAACCTACACCTCGCTCAACACCGCCGTTTCCCTCGCCCAGCAAGGATTGAAGACCCTCCTCGTTGATGCCGACCTTCGCCGTCCCAGCCTCCACAAGGCCCTCCTCGACACAAAGGAAACGCCCCTCGGACTCACAGACCTCTTCAGCGGCAACGCCGGTCTCGACCAGATCGTCCTGCCCACCTCGATTCCGAACCTCTCCCTCCTCCCCGCTGGCAGCCGTGCGCCGAACCCTGCCGAACTCCTCGCCTCCGCCGACCTCAAAAGCCTCATCGAGGATTTGCAAAAAACCTACGATCGCGTCGTCATCGATACCGCTCCCGTCAACGCCGTGAGCGATACCCTCGTCCTTGCGCCACACGCCCACAAAACGATCCTCGTCATTCAGGCTGGAAAAACCCCGCGCAAAGCCATCCTCCGCGCTCTCCACCTGCTCCGCAAATCCGGAGCCAAGATCGCCGGCTTCGCCCTCAACCGTCTTCCCACCGGCCGCATGGCCGCCTACTACTACTATTACTACGGCGACAAATACGAGAAGGACTCCGTCTACGGAACCAAGTCCTGATCCCGCCCGCCGCAGTCTCCATGACCCCAAAATCCCGCCCGGTCCCTGCTCTCCGCAGGCCGACCAAAGGCGGCAGCGTGTTGCGAAATGGCGGACTGATCCAAGTCTTCTCAACCCTGTTTTGAACCCTGTCGATGTGACGTCGCGGTGGATTTTTAATAAATCCGGGCGTGCTCCCCGAGACCTCCCTTGCCGAACCACACCTTCACCCTCGTCCTCAACGCCGGCCGCAGCGGCAGTTCCTTCCTTGCTTGGCTCCTCGAGGCGAACTATCCCGGCGAGCGCCTCGTCCTCCACGAAGGCATCCCCGTCCAGGTCTCCAAGCCCCGCGTCCACAACCGCGCCTACGATCCCGCCTCGCTCCAATCCGCGCTTAATGATCCCGCCCTCGCGCCCTATCTCGCCGACTGGCAAAAAAAACTCGCCACCACCGACATCATCGAGACCGGTTGGACCGCCTTCCATCTCGCTCCGGTGCTCCACCACCACCTCGGCGACCGCCTGCGCCTCGTCATCCTCCACCGCGACCCCGTCTCGTTCGCCTTCTCGCGCGCCAACATGGGGAACTACCACCCGCAGTCCTTCTACGACGACGCCCACGAGGTCTCGCCCTTCGATCCCCGATCGATCGCGCCCGAATTCCGCGACCGCTGGTCCGCGATGAACCCTTTCGAAAAATGCCTCTTCTGGTGGTTCGTTGTTTACCGCGAGTCGTTCGAGTTCCACGAAAAAAATCCCTCCATCCCCTGCCTGGTCCTGAATTCCGCCGACCTCTTCTCCTTCCGCCGAGCGCCCGAATTGCTGCGCTTCCTCGGCCTCGACGAAACCCGCCTCCGCCACCGTGAAGTTCCGAAAAACGAACTCCCCCACTTCGCCAAGGAAACCTTCCCCGTCCGCGACGAATGGCGCGCGTGGAACCGCCATCCCGAAATTCTCGCCCTCGCCGAATCCCTCGGCCACCGCTTCGATTCTGCCGATATCGAAAAGCAATCCACCAAATACCACCTCCCGCCCGGCCTCGGTCCACGCCTCCGCCACGCCACCGGCTATTGGATTTTGAAAAAACGCGTGAAGTCTTTTTTGACGGGCACCTGCCGCTGAATGGCCATGCCAGGCCAAAAATCCCGCTGGATCGCCGCCCTCCAAGCCTTCCTTGTGGGCCAGAGCCTCCTGCAGGTCTTGAACGCCGTCACCGGCCTCCTGCTGGTGAGGTGGATGCCGGTCGAGGCCTATGCGCAATACACCCTAGCCAACGCGTTCCAGGTCGGCGCGCAGCAGTTTGTCGAGTTCGGCCTAGGCGGCGCGCTGGTCGCCCTTGTGGGAAGCGACACCACGAACCGCGAGCGCCTCGGCCGCCTCGTCGCCGCGGGAATGGGCCTTCGCCGGAAAATGGTGTGGATCGTCGGAACTGTTGCCGTCATCGTCTTTCCGGTTTGGTTCGCCTCGAAAGGCTGGCCACTCGGCACCGGGCTTTTTTTGACGCTCACTATCCTCGGCTACATCGTTGCTTCCGGACTTCAAGTTTACTACAGTCCACCCCTTGCTATCCACCGTGAGCTGGGAGCAATCTACAAAATCTCGATCGCATCCTCCGCGGCGCGACTTGCCGCCAATGCCGCTACCCACTTTGCCGGGCTCCTCTCCGCGCCGGCGGTCTCGTTTCTCAACCTCGCCACCTACGCCGCATCCGGATGGAGGCTAAAAAAAGCCTCCCGGCGCCACCTCGTTCCTCCATCCGGCCCCGTGGAATCCGAGCGCCGCGAACTGCTTGATTACGCGCGGCCCATTCTACCGGGCGTCGTCTTCGCCGCGTTTCAAAACCAAGTCTCGGTCTTTGTGGCGGCGCTTTTCGGTGCAGGCGAAACGATCGCCGAGGTGGGCGCACTCGGGCGCTTGGCCTTGATTCTCAGTCTGCTCTCAGCGGCGAATGGTCAATTAATCGCCCCGTTCATCGCCCGCCAACCGCGGAGCCTTCTCCAAGGGCGTTATCTTTTGGTTGTGGCGTTGGCGACTTTCGCGGCTTTGGGGATTTTCGGGGCGGTTTGGCTTTTCCCCGGTTTTTTTCTTTCCCTCCTCGGACCGAATTACTCGGATGTTGGTTCCGCTCTCCTGCTCATGGTTGCCGGCAGTTCCATTGGATATCTCAATGGCGTGCTCTGGACCCTCAACTCCTCTCGGAAATGGATTTTTTCTTGGATGCCCTGGGTTTCAATTCCCGGCACCTTGGCGGTCCAGGCCGCCTGCGTGATGCATTTTGACATGTCCACCAGCGAGGGGGTCTTCGCGATGGGGTTGATTGTCTCCGTTTTCATCCTCCTTACCCGCGTGGTCGTGGCCATTCGAGGTTTCCGGTTTCCATGAAACCGATCCATATCGCCATGGCCTGCGATGAGCGCTACCTGCCCGGAGCGCTCGGCACCTTGGCCAGTGCAAGGGTCGCGCTCGAGCCAGAGATTCCGCTCGAGGTCGATATTCTCCACGATGGGCTGACGCCAAATTCCCAAGCCCGCCTCCGGCGAGCGATTGGGCGGTTGCGTGGAGAAACCCTCGTTCGATTCACGCCCATCAACGCGGGATTCGAAAATTTCCCCGAGTTTTATTTCCCCTCCAAGTTGATTTACGCGCGGCTTCTCTTGCCAAATCTCTTGGATTGCGAGCGGGTGCTGTATTTGGACTCCGACATTCTTGTCCTGAAATCCCCGCGTTCTCTATTTGAAAATCCAACCCACGCATCGGGACTTGGTGCCGCGCTCGAATCGTCCATGCCCCTCATCGCCCACGATCCGCCGCGGGGAGATTCCGGGCAGGAGGTGGATTTGACCCAGCCGTATTTCAACTCGGGTTTTCTTCTTCTCGAAATGTCCGCAATCCGGCGCTCGGGATTGTTTCAGCGCGCCTTCGACATTTTGTCCCGATCTCCAACCGCTTGCAAACTGCACGACCAAAGCGCGCTCAACTACGCCGCCAACGGGGCCTTTGATTGCCTGCCCCAGGAATGGAACGCCCAAAATCACCGCGCATGCTTCGATCCCGTGGAGTGTCTCGATCCGATCCGCCGCCGGGCGATCAATGTCCACTTTGTGAGCAAGGCCAAGCCATGGCTCACCTGGTGTCCCTACCCGGCCGAAGAAATGTTCCGAATTCTCCTAGACGCTGTGGACCCGCAATGGCGCACGCCCGAGTTCAACGCCCGCGAGCAATCGATCCGTCGCAAATATCGCCACGCCGGTGCGCTCTCGGTTTGTTTTCACGCTCGGGCCGCTCTGAAAAAAACCTTGGGACGCGATTCCGCCAGCGACACGCGAACCGCGGAATTCTGGAGCGTGTGCGCCTCCGACACCCGCCGACTCAGCCAACGCGCCGAGGAAGTGGATTCGCTTCTCCAAGGCTGGCGGAATGAAATCGAATCCAAACTCATCTGATTCCGCTTCCTTGCCGCGATCCTTCAACAAAGTTTTTTGCCTCGGTCTCTCGCGCACCGGGACGACCTCGCTCTTTCACGCGTTGCGCGCACTGGGTCTTCGCCCCTTCCATTATCCGCTCTGGCTTTTTTCCAAACCGGAAATCCTCGGCCTTCCTCCATTCTGCCCCGCGCTTCAATTGAATCCCTACGCGGCTTGGCGACGCGGCAAGGAATTGAAAGCGTCGAGAAATCTCCACGATGCCCGAGCCCTTTTGGAAAAGCACGATGCCTTCACCGACCTCCCGATCCCGCTTTACTACCATTCCTTGGATCGGTTTTTCCCCGGCTCGAAATTCATCCTCACCACCCGCGCCGTCGAATCCTGGCTCCAAAGCATGGATTGGCTTTTCAACACCGGCGGCATCGTTTGGAAACGTGGTCACCTCGGCGACGAGCTTCATCAGGCGGTTTACGGAACCACGGTCTTCGACCGCGAAAAGCTCCTTACCGCCTGGCATCGGCACCATGGGGAAGTCCGCGCCGCCTTCGCATCCAGACCGGGAGACTTTTTGGAAATCACCGTCGATCGCGGGGAAATGACCTACGAAGCGCTCGAAAAACTCCTCGGGTTAGAGCCCTCCGGCCTTCAAGGCGAATGCCCGCGGGTGAACGAGTCAACATCCCTCACCGCAGCCGAAACGCCGTCACCCCCCCGCGGCCTGCTCGCCAAAATCCTTCAACGACTCGCCGTCCGATGATGCGCTTTCTCATCACGCCGGTGAAAAACGAGGCCCCGCTCCTTGAGGCTTTCATCCGGCACCACACCCCGCTGTTCGATCGCATTGTCATCGCCGATCAACAGTCCACCGATGGAAGTTGGGAGATCGCGAATTCCCACCCGAATGTCATCGCGCTTCAAAACGACAGTGCCGCTTACGATGAACACCGCCGCCGGGTTCTCATGCTTGAGGAAGTCCAGCGTCGGCACGCGGGCGCCTTGGTCATGGGCCTCGACGCCGACGAATTCCTCCTCGCCGACCCTGCCGCTTGGGAAAAAACCTGCCGGAATTGGATCGAGAACCACCCCGAAAAAACCATCCGCTTCGATTGGAACTACCTTCTCCCGAATGGCACCGAATGGTTCGTCCAACAGCAGAATTTTTGCCGCCCTGTTCTCTCCGGACAAATCCCGCACGGCTTCATTCACCTTCCGCGAATTCCTCTCACCTCGGAAAAACTTCACAGCCCCGATTTCCCGATTTTGCATTTGAACCTTTACTGGCTTCGCCGCATGCGGATGAAGGTTTGGTGGTATCTGGCGCTCGAAGCAGTGGACGGAAAAAAACCTTCGATCGACTCCCTGCGCCTCTACTCGCGCAACGCCTCCCTCGCCATGCCGAACCGGCAACCCGTGCCGGAAGAATTCCAGCCCGAGGTCCGCCGCGTGCTCGATGCGCTCGCCGTGCAGGACACTTGGGAGACCTGGCAAAAAGCCGACCTGTTCCGGATGTTGGCGGCGGACAAATGCTCCCATCTTTCGCACACGCCGATCTGGTCCTTTCCATGGAACACCGAACTCGAGGCCGCGGGTCATCCACCGCACCGCGGAGCGTCCCTGCGTTGCCTCGCGCTGGACAGATGGCTTTCGAAAACCAACACCAGTATAAACACCCTGCCCGTCCGCATCGGCGATGCCCTGCTCCGCAGAATCTGAAAATCCGGAAAATGCCCCGACACTTGTTCCATTCCCAGCAAACGCAGGACGAGTTTGTCTTTTCGGTTTTTTTTCCGCGGACTCGTGGCGGAGTTTTCGTCGATATCGGAGCCCACGACGGCGTCTCGTTTTCCAACTCCCTGTTCTTCGAGCGCGAACTCGGTTGGAGCGGCGTGTGCGTGGAACCAATCCCGGAGGTGTTCGGGAAACTTCAAAAAAACCGCCGTTGCGCCTGTATCCAAGCCTGCGTGGATGAAAAACCCGGCCGCGTCCGGTTCACCCGCGTCACCGGCTACGGCGAAATGCTCAGCGGCATCTCGTCGAAATACGACTCGAAGCACCGCGAACGCATCGAGCGGACGGTCACCAGCGAAGGCGGTCGCCTTGAGGAAATCGAAGTCGAAGCCGTCACCCCCGCCGATATCCTCCGCTCGCATTCCATCCGCCGCGTGGACCTGCTCAATATCGACACCGAAGGCAACGAATCCGCAATCCTGCATTCCTGGCCATTCGACCTCGCAAAGCCGCGCGTGATTCTCGTCGAAAACAACTACCACGACTCGCGCAACCGCGATTTCCTCGCGAAGCACGGCTACCGGCTCGTGAAAACCCTCGGCGACGACATTTTCCAGCTCGGTCCCATGTCCCCGCTCGAGGCGATGCGTGCTCTCTCTTTCAAAATCCGGAAAGCCGTCCAGCGCCGCATTTCAAAATAGAATGGATGAGGTTTTCCAAATCGAACGATCCGAGTCTGGCGGGAATCTCTACATTTTTTTCGGTGGCCTCGCGGCGGGAATCGCCATGCCGCCCTTCGAGTTTTTCAACGCCTCCCGGATCCTCGATGAAAACAAAATCTTCGTCCGCGATCTCCGCCAGCAGTGGTATCAGACTGGACTTGAGGGAATCACCCGAGACATCCCGTCCACCTCGGAATTCCTCGCGCGCGAGATCGAAAAAATCGCCCCCGGAAAAGTTGTCTTCGTCGGAAATTCCATGGGTGGATTCGCCGCGATTCTTTTTTGCGCGATGCTCGGTCGAGGCGAGGCGATTGCCTTCGCCCCGCAAACATTCATTTCTCCGTGGCTCCGACTCCGCCACACGGATGCCCGATGGAGACGCCCGATCGCGCGGACATGGGTGAGGAGCCTTTTGAAGCCCCGTGTCTGGAATCTCCGCCGCATTCTGAAACGGATAAAAATTTCGCCGAGGATTTCCATTTATGTGTCCAAGTCCGACCGTCTGGATCGGATTCACGCTGCTCATCTCGAGGATTTGGCCGGCGTGCGTGTTCGCGAATTCGACGATGGCGGACACGGCGTGGTGCGGCTTTTGCGCGATCGGGGAGAACTCCCGGAAATCATGAAGGGATCGCTCGCTTGATTGAATGAGGATTCTAACACACCAACCTTTTTCCATCCATGCGATCGGGGGCGGAGCGCGGATTCTTCGACGCGTGTTCGAGGGCCATGAAAAAGAGGTTGTCTCCCTTTGCCTGAAATGTTCCAGCTACGCCTCGCCAGATGGCCCATTTGTCGAGCGGAAGGTTTCCGCCGTTCCCATTCGCAGGCGTTGGCATCGGGGCCTTCCGGGAAAAATCTTCGACTTCGCTCGCAATCGCGTTTTTCGCGAAACCAACATGGCCAAGGTCCGGCGCGCGGCTTCCGCGATGGATTTCGATGTCATCCATGTGCTAGCCCACGGGCGTTTCAATTCCACTTTTTGCGATCCAGCCTCGCGGGCCGGAAAGCCGCTCTGGGTCTCGTTCCACGATCACTGGATTCCCGGTGCCGACAAGCCGGACGACATTTCACGCCTCTGGCAAGCGGCCGACCGGCGCTTCGTAATCTCCAGTGAATTGGGAGAAAAGTATTCAAATGAATTTGGCTCTGTGGGCTGGTCAATTCTTTCCGATGGAGTTGCCGAAATCGAACTCCATACCCCGCGCAACTATCAGGAAAAGATAATTAACCTCTATTTTGGAGGAATGTTGCACTTGGATTATTACCCGCTTTTTAAAGTGATGGCCGAAGCGCTGGACCGGCTGACGGAGCAAGGTTGGCAACCGGTGTTGACTTTGCGAGGAACGCAACGGCTCCCATTCATGCAAGGCCGCCGTTTTGAAATCTGTCAGCTTCCGGCAACCTTGTCGGATGTCGAACTGCGGGCGGACCACGAGATGGCCGATATTCTTTACCTGCCGATTGGCTTTTCGAGGCCACACTTCTATCTGCATAGCCTCTCCACCAAAATGGTCGGCTACCTCGCCGCTCCTGGCGCGATCCTTTACCATGGCCCACTCGACAGTGCGGCCGCCCGCCTGCTCCGGGGTGCGCAAGCCGCCGCATTCACTGACAGCCTGAAGCCTGAAGCACTTAAAAATGCTATTTTGCAAGCGGTTTCGGAATCATTCCATTTCTCCAGCAACGCCAAATCCCTCGCCAAAAAGAGGTTCAACCTTTCCGAAATGAGGGCGCGTTTTTGGAATCCCGCTGCATGAGCTTCAAAGCGATCCGCTACGACGCATTGAAGTATTTTTGCAAAAGGATTAACGCAAATTTGCCTTGTGCGCGGTTGAGACATTTCTTTTTCCGCCGCGTAATGCGGATCGACATTGCCCCCGGGGCATGGCTGCTCTCCGGAATCTGGTTTGACACGCTCGGGAACTGTTCGATCGGAAGAAACTCCGTGATCAATCAGGATTGCCGACTCGACAACCGCGGCGGAATTTTCATCCGTGAAAATGTGAGCATCTCACCTGGCGTGCATCTCATCACCGCCGATCACGATATCGACAGTCCCCGATGCGCCGGGCGGCAGGCACCGATCACGATTGAGAAACTCGTCTTCATCGGAACGCACGCAACGATTCTGCCCGGTGTGACCATCGGTAAAGGTGCTGTCGTGGCGGCCTGCACCTGTGTCACCAAGGCTGTGGAACCCTACACGGTGGTCGGCGGCGTGCCCGCGCGGGAGATTCGCAAGCGCAACCGGAATCTCGATTACGAAACGCACTACCGGAGGCATTTTCTTTAGCGCATGGCCACAGGTATCAGAGAACGCCTCGGGTTTTTTCTGCGGCACCGCGTGTTTTCGTTGGGTCGAATTCGGAGGCTTTGGTTTCGGCTTCTCGGAATGGAAGTCGGCCGCGGCACGAATCTTCCTCGCATCCACTGTCCATGGCCTCATCAGGTCCGCCTCGGGGCCAACTGCCGCCTGGAACGCGATGTGTATTTCCATTTCGACGGCCTGTATTCGCCCGGTCCTTCGATACTCGTCGGCGACCGGACATTCCTCGGCACGGGCTGCGAGTTCAATGTGCTGCGTCGCGTCTCCCTCGGAGAAAACTGCCGCATCGCGGCAGGCGTGCGATTTGTCGATCACGACCATCTTCTCGAGGGAACCGGTCCCCTCCGCCGCGGCTATGGCCGCACCGAATCCATCGAAATCGCCGACAATGTTTGGATCGGCGCGAACGCCGTCATTCTCCGCGGAGTCTCGATCGGCCAAGGCGCGGTGGTCGCCGCCGGGGCGGTGGTGGTGAAAAATATTCCGCCGAACGAGATTTGGGGCGGCGTGCCCGCAAGGAAAATCGGAGAGAGAACCGGAACCTGATGCGGATCGCCTTTGTTTGTGCGGGTGCCAAACCCGGTCGTGACGGGGTGGGGGATTACTCGCGCCTTCTTGCTGGAGAACTCGAACGCCGCGGAAACAAAACCGCGCTCTTGGCGCTCAACGACCGCACGCTCGAGGGCGGTTCTGTTTTTAGCGAAACCACACTGCGCCTCCCCGCCGCGATGTCTTGGAATGCCCGGTTGCGCGAAGCGAAGGACTTCCTCGCGACTTTTCGACCCGATGTTCTGAGTCTTCAGTTTGTCGGCTACGGGTTCGACCCACGAGGGCTGCCGCTTGGACTCGCGTCGAAACTGCGGACTCTGGCCGCGGGCGTTCCCTGGCATGTGATGTTCCACGAATTGTGGATCGAGCCCGAGGGCACTTGGACGCACCGTGCGCTCTCGCGTCTGCAACAAGCCCACATCGTCGATCTCTGCCGCACACTTGGGCCGATGACGGTCCACACCTCGAATCCCTATTACGCCGCGCGTTTGGAGTCGGCGGGAATCCCGTGCCGCGAACTGCCGCTCTTCGGAAATATTCCGGTGGTTCCGCATGAAAGCCCGCGTGACGAGGACGAATGGGTGTTCGTGTTTTTCGGAAGCCTCCGCCGTGGATGGGAACCGGAACCCCTGCTCACTAGAATCAATTCCGCCCGGGCCGCGGCTGGAAAAAAAATCTGTCGCTTTGTTTCGATCGGCCGTCTCGGGGAGCACGGCGAATCCGTGTGGAAAAAAATGAAGGGGGGAGGATATGAAAATCTCGTTTTTGAAAAACGCGGGGAACTCGACCCGCCGGGAATCTCTCGAAGCCTTCAGGAATGCGACTTCGGCATCGCCGTTTCGCCGTTGCACCTCTTGGGCAAAAGCGGAGCCGTCGCCGCGATGAGTGAACACGGCCTCCCGGTGATCGTAAACCGAATGGTCCCGGGGAGCGCCCCCGCCTCGGGCGTCCCGCGGACCGAAATAGAAGACGCTGCACAGGAGTTTCCGGCTTGGATTCTCTTGGACGAGAACTTTGAAAAAAACCTCACCACTGCGAAGCGCACGAACTGCCAGGAAATGATCGGCAGCGTAACCGACCAGTTTTTGTTTGAACTGGAAGGAACAGATCGTCCGCCACTCACTCCGGCGGCATGAAAATCCTCTTCACCAGCCACCGGTTCCATCCCGACATCGGCGGGATCGAGGTGAACTCGGAAATCCTTGCCCGGTTTTTTGTGGGACGGGGACATGTGGTTCGGTTGGTGACCCAAACTCCGGGCGATGACTGGAAGGATTTTCCGTTTCCCGTGATTCGCCGACCTAGCGCGCGGGAGTTGATCCGCCTCCAGCGGTGGGCGGAGGTGGTCTACCAAAACAACATCGAACTCGGCACACTGTGGCCGGGGCTTTTGATCAAAAGACCGACGGTGATTTCCGTGCGCACTTGGAGTCGCGGAAACGACGGCCGCGTGAGATGGGTGCACCGCCTGAAAAAAACGATACTCCGCCGCGTGGAGGCGGTCATCGCGATCAGCGAGGCGATCCGGCGCGATTCGTTCGATGGCGCGGTGGTGATCAGGAATCCGTATCGCAGCGATTTGTTCCACGTGATGCCGGAGATGCCGCGCGAAAACTCGATCGCGTTTCTTCGGCGATTTGTCGATCACGACCATCTTCTGGAAGGAACCGGTCCCCTGCGCCGGGGCTACGGGCGCACCGAACCGATCGACACCGCCGACAATGTCTGGGTCGGCGCGAACGCCGTCATTCTCAGCGGAGTCTCGATCAGCCAAGGCGCGGTGGTGGTGAAAAAAATTCCGCCGAACGAGACTTGGAGTGGCGTGCCTGCGAAGAAAATCGGGGAAAGAACCGCGGCCTGATGCGAATTCTTTTTGTCTGCGCTGGAGCGGAACCGGGACAAGACGGCGTCGGAGACTACTCGCGCCGACTCGCGGCGGAAGTTTCGCGGCGGGGTCATTCTGCCGCCGTGCTGGCCCTGAACGATCGGCAACTCGCTGAGGGTTCGATCGCATCGGAAGGGGAACTTCGCCTCTCCGCAAATCTCCAATGGAAAATCCGCATGGAGGCGGCACGCAAATTCACGGAGGAATTCCAGCCTACTGTGTGGAGTTTGCAATTTGTCTGCTACGGCTTCGATCCGCGAGGTCTTCCAATGGGATTGGCGGCGAAATTGCGCGCCCTCGCAGCAGGCGTCCCCTGGCATGTGATGTTCCACGAATTGTGGATCGAGCCCGATAGCGGCTGGATGAACCGAGTGATCTCGCGTTTGCAAAAAGCGCATATGGTCGATTTGTGTAAAATCCTTCGGCCTGTGCGGATCCACACGTCGAATGCTTCCTATATATCGAGACTGGGAGCGACGGGCATTTCTGCAGAAAGGCTGCCGATTTTTTCGAATATTCCCCTTGCTCCGGGTGATCCCTCTTTGCGAGGCCAGTTGATCGAAAAGAGAGATTCCACGACTCCCCCCGTGGCTCATTTAATTCTCGTGTTTTTTGGCACTATCCATCCCTCTTGGGATTTCGATCTCTTTATGCAGCGAATTTCATCGGCTGCCGAGGTGCTGGGAAAACGAATTTTAATCGTGTCCGTGGGAAAAAACCCGCCCACGGGCATGAAAATCTGGAGCGAGATGGAAAAAAGCTCCTCCGCATATTGTGGATTCCTCCAGCTTGGAGAACGGGATGTCGAATCCGTCTCGCAGCTTCTTCAAAGCGCCGATTTTGGCGTCGCGACGACACCGTCCAGCCTTCTGGGGAAAAGCGGAAGTTTTGCGGCGATGGCATCCCATGGCCTGCCGGTGATCACTCCGCGGTTTGACGGTCTTCCTGGTTTGGGGCCTTCTCTGGACGCAGGGATTATTCCTCTCGACTCCGGGTTCGAGAAGGCCTTGGAGAAACCGACGCGTCCGACCAATTATCCCGGACCGGCCGAGGTCGCTTGCTCCCTCTCCATGCAGTTGCAGTCCGCCCTTGAATGAAAATCTCTGTCTCCAAACTCAAGCCGTTGCTCCGCCGGATGGGGCTGAATTTTTGCAGCACGGACCGTCTCGGTGTGGATGTCGAAGTGGATCTCGCAAGGTTGGAGACGGAAGAACCGTTGAAAACCATTTTCGATGTCGGCGGGAATTTCGGCCAATCCGCCCTCAAGTTTGCTCACGCCTTTCCACACGCAAAAATCCTCAGTTTCGAGCCCGTTCCGGATTCCTTTCGGGGTCTTGTGGCCCGCACGGAAAAAATCCCGAACATTCAACCTTTTAACATTGGGTTTGGAGACAAACCGGGACTTTATGAAATCCAAATTCAACCTGATTCCCAAGGCAACACGCTCGCATCCAAGTCCTCGGCCAACGGGGCGATCCAGGTCCGTTTGGAGACAGTCGATGCGTTTGCCTCGGATAACGGCATCAAGCAAATCGACCTGCTGAAAATCGATGTCGAGGGATTCGAGTTGCAGGTTCTAGTGTAGTGTTTGGTAATTGGGTTTACATTTATTAAAAATGCGTTACCGTTTCTGAATGGCACGCAAAACTATTCCTCTTGATCTTACCGAATCCCAACGCTCTGAGCTTTTTGTATTGGCAAGG